>JGI24126J20157_1000008_pt1 | contig 238674 bp, 97 predicted proteins | sample SubbioR12Aug_8Ca_FD_20157 | JGI IMG/M metagenome (IMG submission 20157)
GTGATAGAGATCCCCGAGGGGGTGGATTTTGAGATACTGGATTACGACGGCTGGGAGTGGGTGGCGGAACGCCATCGGCGGTGGCCTGGATGACTTGGTTTGAGGCTTTTCTCTGGACCCTTGCTGGGATCTGGATTGCAGAAAATTTAACAAAAAGAAAGGAAACAAAATGCAAACAATGAGTTTTGAAATTCCCCTCGGGAGTGACGTTCAGGATGTCGTGACCGGCTTTAAGGGGCGGATTGATTCGGTTTGCCTGTGTCTAAATGGCTGCATCCGCTACAGTGTGACGCCGATGGTCAAAGATGGCGGCATCGGGGAGGGCTATTGGTTTGACTCCCAGAGGATCGAACTCCTCGGACCAGGCATTAACGCCACCAAGCCCCAAGAGCAAACGGGGACCGGTGGGCCGATGACACGGAGCCTAATGGAAAAATCAGCCCGGGGGTGAGAATATGATAATACTCATAGAACTCCCTTATGGATTCTGGTATTATAATTGTATACCAGAAAGGGAAAGAGGAACGCCCAGTGAACGCCATCGAAACTGCCCAAGCCATCATCGCCAAAGCCCAAGCCACCCTGGCAGATCCCAGTGCTGAACGCGCCAAAGGCGAGGCTTATGTGGACGCCTTGGCGGCTTCGGGAAATCAAGTCAACCAAGCCCTGGCGGCTGGGCTTGACCGGCACCACAGCGCCAATATCATCGCCCAAACGGATTTTGAATTTGATCGCCGGGACGCCTTCGGGCCTAAAGGAACCGTTCAAGATAGCCGAGAAAACCGCATTGAAGCGGCTGACCTCTTGGACGCCTTCGAAGAGGAAATGGGCTGGTAAAAAAATAAATATACCGATCGGTAGATTAATTTCTACCATAATAGAAGTATAAACTATGCCATAAGTATATACTATTGAGTTAATATGTAAAGGGGAAGTCATGCCAAAAAACAACCCAGAGCCCAGGACGGCGCACATCTTCTCAATTCCGGATCGTGAATTTCAAGCCCTCAAGAGCTTGGCCGCCCAGGCGGGGGTTTCGATTGCTCAATACTGTGAGGACCTAATCATGCTCAATCCCGATATTGAGATTGAGAGAAAAGAAAAGTGCAAAAACAGAAATATCAACATGTCGGCCACCACCTGGGCGCGGCTCAAAGAGCGGGGAGACCAACTTGGAGTTTCGGCTTGCTCGGTCCTGAGGGGGTTAATCGGCCCAGCGGCCTTGGTGGATGTCAGATTCATGCAGAATGGTATTCATGTTGTGGCCTCCCCGATGGTCAAGAAGGTGGTCTATAACGCCCCAGGGGGGTAGATAAAGTCACCTGGAAGGCGAACCTAGACCCCTTAACTGGACCTCAGAAACCATTGCGCGGGCTCCCGCTCCCCCAAATGACACCAGGATACAAGCCAGACATTTGGATGATGGGGGAAGCTTATCCTTCTTTGGAATAATTTTATTTACACAATACCCCTTAGCGAGCGCCAATAGGCGCTCTTTCCTTTTGTGATAATCCTCATAGAAATATTGATCAAAACTATGGTATAATATCCTCATACCAGAAAGAAAAGTTTATCAGTGCCCCTGAAAGGAGCCTACCGATGCCTACCCCAACTCAACTCTGCCGCCTTAAAGGTCACTTAAAGGAACAATTCCTTCAGGCTCCAATCACGGTCATCACCGGAGAGGCAAGCGAGGCTTTCCCTCACCGGTGGGTGGCGGAACGTTATCCTGCTTCAATTTGCTTAACCTGGCAGGCCAAAGTAGATTATTGCCAAGAATGCTTTATTGAGCTTCCCGCCTAAAGCGGCTCAGCCGCACCCCTGCGTGCCTCGCAACAAGCGGGGCACTTTAGGTTTTCACCCTTTCGGGCTGGCCACTCCTTGGCGGCTGAGTTGTAGTGTTCGTCCCAGTGGGTCGGGATCACACCTGAGGGGTTGGCTCTGGTCTTTTGACGATTGCCGCCCTGACCGTCCAGTTGGTCCTCGGCTGATGCCTCCATCTTGCGGGTCTGTTGGGTCTTGATGTGTCGAGTATTCCAGTGGTGACAAACCCGAGGGTTGCGACGGGTACGGCTCATCAATCCCACCAGTGGTTGCCGAGTCGGGCCACCATTTGCCAGATCCGATCCCAGTGGTATTTTTCCAGTTTTTCAGAATTTTCATACTGGGCACGCGCCAGTAACGCTTCACCGAAGCGCTTTTCAATCTTCCAGCCGTCAGGATCTTTAATACAATCCAGCTCCACCACTCCTGTACACAGCCACGGTGAATTCTGGTATCGATCAATATGGGTCCTCATTATGGCGATCTGTTCCGCCCTTTTGGCCCCATCGAGCCTGTAGCCGTCCTGGACCGAGGCCTCTAGACGTTTCAGCTTAAAAGACATTATAGGCAAAATTGCCAAAAAGTCAAAGTCATTATCTCACCAGATAATCGGTAGCCAATCCCAGGTTCGGCTTCTCTAATTCTCTTCATCTCCTGACCCACCCACGCGGTACAGGGCGGCCCTCTGATCTAAAGTAATAGGGTTGGACCCCCAATATTGAAATCATGTGCCTTAATGCCTCGCTGGGGGTATGGAAAAATCTCTTTACGTTCTGGAAGACCAGAATATTCCGATCCCGATAGTGTTTTCTTGCTTTTGGATCCCGATAGCCTCTTTTGACCTGGAGGCGTTTTGTGCGGATCTGATCGACGTCGAGGTATTCGATTTTGAAATCAAAGCCACTCCCGTCCTCAATAGAACCCATACGGGACCGCCGATAACGGATCAGATAGTCCCGATCCTGAGCCCGTCCCAGGAGGGCCTCCACGAAGTGCTCAGCCGCCAGGCCGAGCTGGCTAATGGGATCGTCGTAATTATGTTTAGTTTTGGTTTTCTTCAATGACCCATAACCTCGGGAAGCCGTCTATGAGGAGTTTCTGACCTTCAGAATCCCACCAGAGGGAGAAGGTAAAGAACTCTATTACTTCTGTAACTGTTTTTTGCATCATGTGGATATTTTATTATTTTTCTGAAATTTACGCAAGATGACCCAGCTACTGCCGGGCCATCTGCTCAATTTTTTCCTTATTGGCTTTGATCCATGCGTGTGCCTCGCGGGACATCCGGTGGCCGTAGATGACCTTCACCTCCTCTGGTGGCTTGGGTGGGCGGCCACGAGGGCGCTTGGGGGTTGAGTCAGGCATCGCGCTCAACCTCTATGCTAAGGCTCTCGCATAGGGCTAGTAGCTTTCTGGGCGGGGTATCCCCCTTCTTATTCCGCTCTGCTAGCGTGGCCAGTACCAGTTTTTTAAAAGCCTCTTTGCAGAGCACAGTTGATCTCCTGTATGTCAGTATGCCTGTGGACGGGCAATAGTCAATGTCTCTGACTAGAGGATCAGCTTCTAGATGAGAGGTCTGTGGGGGCTGGTATCCGAAGCCAACCAACCATTCAGCGTGGGTTATTTTGACAGAATCAAAATGGTATGACTCTCCGACACGCACAGCTTCATATATACAGCCAGCTCTGTGTTGGCCCCTCTTGATGGCCTTTTTGCTCATTGGGTTACGTCCTTTCTGGCGGGATTGCCCGCAGCTCTTGGGTATGTAAGTATTATCGTCGAGACGGGAAAGAAATGCAATAGTTTTTTGTCGTTACGTTTAATATTTCTTAAATTTTTGTTCTGTAAGATCTATTTAGACAGGGGGAAGAAATAGGAAGCACGTGCTCTTGTCTGGACTTGTATTTTTTGCTCATCGATTAATTGATTAATCAAGCTATTTCGTTGGCTCTTATTTAGCCATTGAGTCTTTCTAGTTAGATCCATTTTGTAAATTCCACAATTATCTGAAATTATTTTATAAATTTTATCTTTCTCACTGTGCCGAGTTGGCTTAAACTCCCCCCTGGTGGTTATTATTTCAATTATTTTATCCAGCTTCTCCTCCAGGGTGGTTATTTTGCTTAAAATGAAGTCAACAGTATCCATATATGGCAATCTCCTTTGATAATTCAAGTATTATAATTGATTTTTTTGATTTTGTAATTCATGAAGTGTATTATTAAGAAAAATATACAACTACAATTGTAGCAATATACATGTGTAATAATATATATATAATATTAATATATATATTATTAATATTATATATAGTATAGATCATCTAGTACACTTCATCAACTTCACGCTTCAACCCCGGTACTGTCTCAGATACCGGGGTATGGATTTTTGGCTTGAAGCGTGAAGTGTGGGGTTGAAAACTTGTGGGTGATTGACTTTCAGCGATATTGAAATCTGACTGAAACGGGCTGAAGCGTGAAGCCTAAACTGGCTGGAAGATCCGCCAAATAGACGTCTTGCCATCATTATCGCATTGGATCTGGTGAGATTCAACCAGGTCATTCAGAATTTCGGTCCGGCGTCTTTTATTCAAATTTTGGGTTTTTCTCGTCAGGGCGGCCTGGGTGATTCCCTGATGGGCCTCGATGATCCGCAATACTTTTTTCAGCTCGCCCTCGGTTTCGTTGTCGCTGACGTGTTGGCTCACCATGGCCGCCATCCGGTCCGCTGACATCAGGGCGACGTCATTTGCCCAGCTGATTAGGTCTTTTGTGATTACGCCATCCCAGGAGGCCGTGAGGGCGATTTTAGCCGAATGCTCAAAGGATCTCGACCAACACCCCTCCAGACCTGACTTGAGACGGATTTCTTCCGCCTGTCTGGCCCGGCAGGCGATCATGAAGTCATCCCAAGCCTTCTGGGCCTCTGGGGTCATGAGGATCACTTGAGGCCGGATGGCTGGTTTGCCCAGACTACTGAGGTCTATCGCGACATGACCGCCCCTCGGGTGGGCATTGGTCGGCATCGCAGCCAGCTCCTTGATGGCGGATACGATCCCCTCTGGGGGTTCCCCGATCCCCTGGCGGCAATGGGGGACGAGTTCAAAGCCTTTTTCTTCAAAATAGAGCCACCGGGCCATAAAGCCATCGCTGGACTCTGAACTCGACAGGGCCTCATGGATGTGTTGCGGCACAGAAGTTGCATGAACGTTGAGGCACGGCTGGTCGATATCGGTTCTTCCACGCTTGCCGTCGGCGTTCCCGTACTCGGTTCCGGCGTAAATCTCGTTTGCCTCGCTGAAGAGCTTCAGCATGAGGGTAGTGATCCCCGCCTGGGGACCGGCGTTTTTTCCCGACATGTGCTTCAGGGTCCGGCCAAACTCGTCCAATTGCAAAAACGCCCGCCCGTTCCGTTCCGCCAAGGTCTTGAGCAATCCGGCCCCCGAGGCGGGGTCTCCCCCGATCAGGCCCGTCAGACCGGCCTCAATCAGAAGAATATTGGCGCATTTTCGATTGTGGTCCTTTCCGGCCCCCGAGGCCGCCATCCCGAGAGTATAAAGGTTGGTCCTGAGGTCTGATTCGGTCGCGACCCGATGAGCCCGAACGGCTCCCAGCATCGGTAGAGCTGCCGCCATGGCGAGTTCGGCCGACGGCCATGGGGCTCGGTCCATCATCCACCGCACGATATCGCCCAACAACCCCGGTGCCCGCAGGAGGAGGTCATTTTGGACAATAGGGACTTCTACCCTTGGGAGTATATTCCCCCCTGGGATGATACAGCCCCGATCTACCGGTGGGGGGGCGGGCTTGACCCAGCCATTTTCATAAGCCCAATAGAAGATCGATTCAATTTTCTTTTCATTTCTCTTAAAGGATTTCCACTTGCCCGGCTGACGCTTTTCCTGATACTTCAGACTGCTACGGCTCCACTGGTCCCAGAGGGGGAACCCCTGATCGCCCAGGTGGGTCTTGAGCGCCATCCCGACCTCGATCCAAGTATTGTAGTCATCCGCTGGAATACAGGACAGAGCGGACTCGATCTCCTGATCTGAGGTCCAACTGTAGTCTTGCTGGATCGCGTATGCCGCAGCGGGCTTGAAGCGCCGAAAAATATCGTCAACCCTTTCGCAAAAGTCAACCGGCAGTTGGGGAATTTTCTCAAAATCAACAGTCGTGAGGTCTTCCTCGGTGAGCCAGCGGTATTCTGCCCCGCAGGGGTGGACCGTCGGGGGGAGGACGGTCTGACGGCCATCTGAGAGGAGTTCAACCACCATATCGCCATGGAGTTTCCACTGGTGGGTTTCCTCCCCGGAATGGAGGTAAAAGGCCGTGAAGCCCTTTTCGCCCATCTTCTTTACTGGCGAATCCGGCACCATGGCCTGAATCTCTGCGTGGATGCCTTCGGCGTCAAAGTCATAATCCAAGGCCACCAGACACCCCAGCGGCCCGAGGGTCATCCCGATCCCGGCGTCGGGCCATTTCTCCCAGGCTTCGATCTCAGACGGACTAGCGAGCCGGTGGCTGTAGTGCTTGGTCCACTCCCGCATCTTGCCCCAACGGTATTGCTGGATCTCGGGATCAAAGTAGTAGCTCCCTGGAGCTTTCGTCCCTGGACAGATCGGGATAACGGGGAGGTCCTTTTCAACGTACCGGCGGGCGACTTGGGCGAATTTTGACATCAGGCGACCTTTCTCTATATGGGTTTTTGATCGTACTCTATTGAGTCAAAAAGGTCAAAAAACAATCATTAAAAAATTCACTTGACCGATCGGATATTCTTTCGTAAGATTTTGGAATCGGAAAGCATCGCTTTTTGATACTTTATGAAAATGAAAAGGAACGCCCATGCTCGATCTTAAACAGCTCAAGCCAAAAGTAACGCACGATCCCCCCCGGTTGGTCTTCTATGGTCCCCCCGGCAAGGGAAAGACCTACACAGCCGCCCAGGCGGGCGAGCATATCTTTCTGAATATCAATGATGGCCTCGGGGGCATCCCCCATACGGCTTTCCCGATCCGGGGCGCCGACAAGGGCGATGATATCTTCAAGACCTACGATGAGATCATCTGGGCCCTGGACGCCATCCTGAATCAGGATCATGACTTTCGGGTCCTGATCATTGATGGTCTCTCTGACCTGGAGGAGCTCATCCACCGCCAGATCTGCGCCGCCTCGGGGGTGAGTACGATCGCCAAGGCCTGCGGGGGATACGGGAAGGGCTACGTTGAGGCCATGAACTCCTGGAATGAGGTCTTGTCCCTCTTGAGCCAGATTCGGCAAAAGCGGAACATGGTCATTGTCCTGTTGGCCCACTCGAATATCAAGTCCTACGCTGACCCGATGGCGGACTCCTATGACCGCCATGTCCTAAAGCTCCATGACGCTGCAGCTTTTCGGATCCGAGAATGGGCGGATGCGGTTTTGTTTCTTGATCAGAAGGTCTATATTGACAAATCCCAAGAGGGCATGAAGAAAATCGCCAAGGCGAATTCCTTGGGGCTAACGTTTTTCACCTCTGAGAATCCCCGCCATCAGGCTAAAAACCGATACGGGCTGCCCTCGGAGATCCCTATGTCGTGGCAGGGGCTCATGGCCGCCATGAGCGAAGCCGCGACAAAAGCGAACACCGTAACAGCAAGCGAGAGAGAGAACACACACAATGGCACGATTTGAATTTGACGCCACCGGGCAGCCTCAGCGGGAGGAATTCACCATTCTGCCCGACGGGAGCTATTCGGCGGTCTGCACGGCCTCCGAGATGGTGGCGAATAAATCCGGTGAAGGTCAACACCTTCTTTTGAAATTCAGCGTCTTTGAAGGCCCCCGAGAGGGCGCTTTCGTTTCGGACCGGCTGAATCTCGTCAACCCCAACCCCCAGACGGTCGAGATTGCCTATAAGGTTCTGACTGACCTCCTGCTGGCCATGGAGGGCGTTCGGGGGACCGCCAAAGTTGAAAATACGGATGACCTAATCGGGCACCCGGTGGTGATCAAAGTCGGGACCAACAAGGCGACTGAGCAGTATGGCCCCTCTAACAAGATCACCAAGTATTCCCCCTGGGTGGCTGGGTCTGCCCCGCAGCCCGTGGCCGTTGCGGTCGCGGCAGGACCGCCCGCGAAGGCGCCTTGGGAAAAATAGCGCAACAGCGCACAAGAAGCCGGGAGCGAAAAGCCAGGCCCCCAGTAAGCATAGCCTTCGGGCCGCTCCTGATCTGGGGAGGTTACTCCACCGTCATGGGCCTCTAGGGTTGATTCGCCCGAATGAGGATCTAGACCCAGCGAGGAGTGGATCAAAAGGCTCGGGAAAGCCTTAAGGGGATGCCGTTGGGCAAAATGGCACAGCGGCATTCTCTCCCACCCCTCACTGGAGCGCTTTGATAAAGCGTGGTCCAGGACAGCCGGAGGCCTGTCGTCTCCCCTGACCCCGGCAGGGTGCGTAAGCGCCGGGACATGGGGCTGATTGGATTTGAATGGGTCTAAAGCCGCTTGTCGGAGGGCTCATCACGGCGGTTCGACTCCGCCCAGCTCCAATATTTTGCAAAAAAGGAGACACAATGTGATCAACCCCGCACCCAATCTTGTCGTGATTGAGCTTGACTATCGCCTCATGACCCACAAGGGCCAGGATGTTGACGTCACGGGCCAGATCTGGATCGACCTCAACGACGTTGGGATCATCAGGACTGAAGTCCACAACGGCGAGACCTTCACTACCACTTTTCAGGACAAGCGGAATGGCTCAATCGTTGAACTCGGACCGGCTGGATCGAAATCATTTTTTGAAAAGTGGGAACGATACTGCGCCGAGAAGGATCTGATCCGCGAGCGGGATCTTCCGGCTCAGAAGACCGGAAGCTTGATCGCAACCCCCTTGGGGGAATTCAACCCCAACGGGGGACGGATTGTTAAAATATAGTTGACACACTTTAAAAAATTTCATAACATGATAGCACAGCAAGCGACCGGACATCTACGAACACGCAAGGGATACGAGAGAGCTCCCCGGTCGAGAGATCGGGGATTTTTTTATGGATAGACAGGACTTCAATGCCCTCTTGGCTGAGATCCTTCATGAAAGTAAGCGTTACGTCGATTGCCGCTCTCGTGGGCTCCTGAACCTCCGGCAAATCGGTCAAGGTGGCGATATTACTCTAGAGGATGGGATCCTAACCCTTGTGATTTGTGTTCTTGAGCTCCAGGTTGGCCACGGCGGGACGGCTGAAGCCATCCAGGTCCTGGAGGAGTTGACCTCAGAGGGCCGCACCCTGATGGATGCCCTCAATAGGGCGCTCCACAGTCCTGACCCACAGGATTGGGAACAGACCAAGCTGATCCTGGACCTCAATTTGCGCTTTGCGGATCTGTTCCTCTGTGAGGAGGGCTGTCCCCCGAGGCGGTATCACTTCGGCGAGGGTGTCCCGGAAAAGTCCAGACGAGCCCATTTGGCGGGATCGATCTTCCGCAAGCTCAGAAGGGCTTTCTCATGACCGCCATTCCGTTGCCGCCGCATGACATTCGGGAAAAGATCTTTGATGCCTGGAAGGCCCGTGAGGCCTCGGCCCGATCAGATCCTCGGGTCCACCTGGGGGCAAGTGAGATCGGAAAGCCCTGCCTGAGGGCGGCCTGGTACACTTTCCGATGGGCTGATGCGGAAGAGTTTGACGGGCGGCTATTGAGGCTCTTCCGAACCGGTGAGCTGGAGGAGGACCGCTTGGCTGATGATCTGATGATGATCGGTTGTGAAGTCGTCCAGCTCGATGTCAGAACCGGTAAACAGTTTCGGGTCTGGCACCCCTGGGGGCATTTTGGGGGAAGCTTGGATGCGGCAATCCACCACGTCCCCGATGGCGGGGACAAGTGGCACGTTGGCGAATTCAAGACCCATAATGCAAAATCTTTTGCTAAATTACAGAAGCTTGGCGTGAAGGCCGCCAAGTGGGAGCATTTTTGCCAAATGGTGATCTATATGGGCTTCACTGGGATGGATCGCGCCCTCTATGGAGCAAAGAACAAGGACAACGATGATCTTTATTTTGAGCGCGTCAGATTTGACGAGACGCTTTTTGCGGATCTTTGCCGCAAGGCCATGTCGGTCATCAGATCCCCAGAACCCCTGGGGCGAGTCTCTGAGGATCCAGAATCCGATGAATGCCGTTATTGCCCCTTCCGGGCGGTTTGCCATTTCGGGAAGCCGATCAAGAAGTCATGTCGGACCTGCCGACACGCAACTCCCGAGGAGGGGACGACTTGGAGATGTGGATTTCATCAGCGCGGGATAGCGGTCCCGGAGCAAGCAGTAGGCTGTAGTGAGTGGTGGGAGATCAAATGAGAGAGAAAGTCAACAAAGGCAAATATGTCATTCTGCTAGGTGGGAAAATGTATTCCGGCAAGAGCACCGCTGCGGCGGGGATCGCTCAGGGGAGTGAGTTCCGGTGGGCCATCACACCTTTGGCGGGGTGGATCAAGAAACTCATCAATCTCTATCATGGCGTGACGCCCGAGGAGGCGCTTTTGAGGAAAGAGGAAATCCGTCCCGATTATCAAAAATTTGGAACTGAGGTAGTCCGGGACGGCTTTGCGACTGATTTTTGGGTTCGGACCTGCATGAACCAAAACGGCAAGCTGAAAATCATTGATGATTGCCGATATGGGGACGAGATGGCGACCATTAGGGAAATGTCGGCAAAACTGATCACGATCTGGATTGATGCTGATGATTCAGTCCGACAACGGCGCTGTGAGGCGCAGGGGAGGCAATGGATGCCTGAGAGCTCCAGCCATGCGAGTGAGAAAGGTTTTACCGGGGAAGAGGACTTTTGGGATTATCGGCTTGAAAACAACCTAGATAGCGTCTTTCCCCTCCTTCAGGTCCTTGATCCGATCATTGATCTCATTGATCGGGACGTAGACGATCTGAATATCCGAAAGTCGGCCTTCCGATGAGCTATTGGGAAGACAAGAAGTATCACGTTGAGCTTGAGCTGGCCTGCTTGAACCTGGAGCGGCTAAATGCCGCATATGAGCTTAATCGGCTCACTGGGCTGATGGCATCCCTTCATGCGGAGCTTAACCGCATTAATCTCCGCTTGACACAATCGTCCTGAATCTTGCATAATAATTTTATGCAGTTCAGGAGAACAACCGTGGAAATTGTATTTTTAATGGTGGGATTAGTTATCGGCGCGATGGCGGTCGGCGTCGTGGCTGGATCGATGATCGATGAAGTCAATTCTGATAAAGAATACCTTCTTGATCTCCTCCAGCAGTACAATGGCGGCCAGGAGATCCCCCACCGGGATCAGTGGGCCTGGAAGGCTTTTCGAGAAGCCAGAAAGGAATTTAAGGCATGATGGCGTTCAAGTATGACGAATGGTTGGAGGACGAAAAATCCAACTATACAGAGTTGCCGGATGATTTTGCCATGCCGGATCTAATTACAGATTTCGAGTCCCTTTCTGAATCCCAGCAGGCCGCCATTGAGGCGATTGATCACGGTCACAATATGCTGATCACCGGCCCGGCTGGCTCGGGGAAATCTTATCTAATCGAATATCTGAAAAGGCACCATCGGGCAACCGTGACGGCCTCCACAGGATTGGCGGCCCTCAACGTGGGCGGGACCACGATCCACAAATGGGCCGGAATCGGGATTGCCGAAGGGGATCCTGAAGAGATTGCGGAGAAGATCCAAAACGCCGGTTGGTCAAAAGATATCAAGCGCCGCATTTCGGATGCCAGACTGTTGATCATTGATGAGATCTCAATGATCAGTGATAAAGTTCTGACCTGCCTGGATGTGGTCTTTCGGCGTATCCGGTTTTCTGATGAGCCCTTTGGAGGGATTCAGATGCTTTGCTTTGGGGACTTCTTTCAGCTCCCCCCGGTCAGTCGAGCCGGTGAGACCTTTTGCTTCAAAAGCCCAACCTGGGAAAGGTCTGGTTTTAAATATTGTGAATTGACAAAAGTTTTCCGGCAGGCAGATGGCCCTTTCTCCTCGGCCCTCCAGCGGATCCGGCGGGGAATCTGTAGTCCTGCCGATGCGGCGATTCTGAGATCCCGCGATGGCCTGATACCAGAGGGTCTCAAGCCTGTCTATCTCTTCCCCACCAACGCACAAGTGGACGAGATGAACATGCGGGAAATGCTCAAGATTCCCGGTCCGACGAGGGTTTACCACCCCAGTGATGTCCTGAACGCCAAATCACCCGCCCAGGAGAAATTGTTTCTCGATCAACTCAACCGGGACTGTCTGGCCAGCAATCCACTGATCCTCAAGGAGGGCGCTCAGGTGATGTTGCTGAAAAATCTTACCCCATCATTGGTCAATGGCTCCATGGGGATCGTAATCGAGATGGCCGAAAGCTCTGTCAAGGTTCAATTTACCGATCAGGAGATCTGGATTGAGCCCAAAGAATGGACCCTCCAAGAGGGCAATACCCTTCAGGCCACCCGGAAGCATATCCCCCTGAGACTCGCCTGGGGGTTGAGTATCCATAAATCACAAGGCCAAAGTCTGGATCGGGTTTACTTGGACTTGACGAAGATTTTTGAAAAAGGACAGGCCTATGTGGGGCTTTCGAGATGCAGATCCCTGGAGGGGCTGTTCCTGAATGGCTTTCATGAATCCGCCATCCAGGCCCACCCGGACGCAATAGAGTTTTATCAACAACAGGAGATGCAAAATGAAACACATCATGCTTGATCTCGAAACCCTCAGCGCCCAAACCGATGCCGCGATCGTCTCCATTGGGGCGGTGAAGTTTAGCCCCAATGGAGCAGACGATGAGGCCACCATGCGGGACCAGGATCGGTGTCTGGACATCAGGATCGATCTTGACTCAGCCATGGCGCATGGCCACGTCAGCGGATCCACGCTCCAGTGGTGGTTTAAACAGGACGCCATGGCGATTCACAAAACCTTTTCAGATCCCAATAACAAACCCATGAGTCTTCGAGACGCCATGGATGCCTTCTATGACTTCAGCCAGGGCTGTGTCTACCTGTGGGGCAATGGGGCGAATTTTGACAATCCCATTATCCGCAATGCTTGGAGTAAGGTCTCCCAGGCGGATTTTCCGATTGCGTATAACAAGGATCTGTGTTACCGGACCGTGAAGGAGCTGGTGCCGGTAGGCAAGATGCCGATGATCCCTAAATGTGGCACGGCCCACAATGCACTTGACGATGCCATCTATCAAGCCCGGCACCTTCAGGCCATGTATGGGGTGATGGAGTGGTGATCCTCCGCCCCTACCAACAGGCTGCCATCTCGGCCCTTTATAGCTATTTTGCCGCCCATGACGGCAATCCCTTGATCGTTATGCCGACAGCTTCCGGGAAGTCCCCCACGATGGGGATGTTCATCAAGGAGGTCATTCAGTCTTACGATAATCAAAAGATCCTCATGGTCACACATGTTCAAGAACTCATTGAGCAGAATGCGGCGGAGCTTCAAGGGATCTGGCCCCAGGTCCCCCTGGGGATCTATAGCGCTGGTCTGAATCGGCGGGATACCATATTCCCCATCACGATGGCGGGCATTCAGTCGGTTTACCGGCATGCTGAAAAATTTGGATTTGTCCACTTGATGCTCATCGATGAGGCTCACCTGCTCAGCAATGAAGATTCATCCATGTATCGAATTTTCATTACTGAATTAAAAAAATACAATCCAAACCTGAAGGTCATTGGCTTCACCGCCACCCCGTATCGGACCAAGGGCGGCCCCCTGACGGCTGGCGAGAAGGCGTTATTTACAGATGTCGCGTATGAGGTGGAGATCTCTGATCTGATCCGACAGGGCTATATCTGCCCCCTGGTGAGTAAATCATCAGCCGTTCAGGCTGATTTATCCAATGTCCATAAAAGAGGCGGTGAATTCATCGCCAAAGAAGTCGAAGAGGCCTTTAATGTCTTGGACCTCACGGAAAGAGCCCTGGATGTGGTGCTTGACCTCGGACGGGGCCGCCGGGCTGGCTTGGTGTTCTGCTCTGGTGTCGCCCACGCTCAGGACGTGGCCGAACGGATTCGCCAACGCGGGAAGACCTGTGAGACTGTCACGAGCGACACCCCGAAGGAAGAGCGAGCCAGAATACTTGAAGACTTCAAGGCGGGGAAATTAGACTTTGTAACCAATGTCGGCGTACTCACCACCGGGTTCAACGCTCCGAATTGCGATCTTCTGGTCCTCCTGAGGGCCACCAACTCTCCAGGACTTTTCTGTCAAATGCTCGGAAGAGGCTTCCGCCCCAACGGCAACGGCATGGCGGAGTCAATCCAGAACGGCAAGACTGATTGTCTGGTGTTGGACTTTGGCGGGAACCTTATGCGCTTCGGGCCGGTCAATATGCTGGACCCGAAGGAACCCCGAGTCATCCCCGGGAAAGAATGCCCTGAGTGTGGTGAGGTTTGTGCCGGCTTGGCACTGTACTGTCGGGCCTGCATGTACCGCTGGGGGGAGATGCCGACTAAGACATGCCACAAGTGCGGTCAAGAGTGCCATGCTGCAGCCCGGATGTGCAAAAACGAGACAGAAGCCGGGATCTGCAATACTGAATTTCCAAAGTCAACCATGCATGATGTCTATGCCGCCGATGGGACCATTGTGGCAATGCTCCCCAGTGAGGCCGGGGAAGACTATCCGGTGAGTCACCTGGAGGTGATCGAGCATCGAAAATCCAATACCGCCACCCCGTCCCTGAAGGTGACCTATTATTCCGGGACCGACATGCAAAAATTCTCCGAATGGGTCTGTTTTGAGCATCAGGGATTCCCGCGCCGCAAGGCAGCCCAGTGGTGGGCCGCCAGGACTGAACTCGGTTCCCCGACTCCCCAGAGTGTTGCGGAAGCCCTGGGGAGAATGGAGGAATGCTTCCATCCTCAAGTGATCCGGGTCAAGCGGGAAGGTAAATATTTCCGCATCGATCAGGCTCGGGACTTTATTGACCGCCCTTTTGATGTCCTGATCAAACGGCTCGATCCCCCCGAGGGGCGTCCCTACGCGGACCAGGTTCCATTCTGAAAAAGGGATGAGACTTACGTTGGAGGACGTCGCCGGGGAAAGCGCGGAAGGGGAGCGGAAGGTAAAACCCCGGTAATCGGCATTGTGGAACGTGGTGGGGAAGTCAAAGCCATTGTGTCCACCGATACTAAAGCCGCAACTATACTACCGTTTATCTGCGAAAACGTAGAGCCCGGTTCTCAGATGATGACGGACGAGTACGCATCCTATAGCAGGATCTCATTGAACGGTTTCACTCACCAGCGCGTGAACCACGGTGTTGGTGAGTACGTGGCGGGCATCGTCCACACAAACACAATCGAAGGATTCTGGAGCCAGTTAAAGCGCTCCATAAACGGGACTTATCACTCGGTTAGTCCGCGTTATCTTCAGTCGTATGTGAATGAGTTTGCGTATCGTTATAATCGTCGCCACGTCCAGGAGCATCCTTTTCACGCTTTGACTTCAACGGCTGCGCGGCTCGTGTAAGGATACGATCAAACTCTTCTTCAGTGATCGACATCACACCTCCAACTTATTTATTTGAGTTGCTTCTAAAATGCTAATGATTTTTTCGCCCAAAGGGGAATTGCGATAGACAGGAGTTGCATAAATCTTTACGGGTAAATTATTCCTAACTTCCTCCTCAAGAAAAGCATTGTCTTGAATCGCGCACTTATATGACTTAGAAGCACCGTCCAATTCTACAAAAAATCGGCAAGTCCTCTTTTCCCAATCAATACTCCGAAGCTCTCCGGTCAATTCTTGAGGTTCTCCGCGCTCTGTTTGAGGCTCTGGAGTCGATATAGGCTCAGCCTCAATAAGTTTAGGCTTAACCTCTTCACTTGAAATTGAATATATAGGTTCTGGGTTTTCATCTTCAAAGGCTTCAGCGCTCTTTATAAAACCGGCAAGAAATGGGGCGGCAAGTCTATCAGTCACACGTTTAGGCAGACGACTTTTACGTGTCGTTGTGGTAGTTGTAGTTTCCGTCTGTTCAAATGTATCCATTCCGTTCAGCCGATCATTCACTTCTGTTGCCATTTTTGTCAGGTAACTTTGAGTTAATGGAAGTACCGTTTGCAAACCTTGAACTAAAAAATCGAATTCCCACGAACCGTGGTAGACATCAATGAGTCGCAATTCAGGAATTGAACCATTTTTCTGCTCTTCCCTTATAATTATCCCTAGTGTTTCTTGATGCGCCATAAAGAAGTCGCGCAACATATCTATAGAGATGCCATCATTTCCCTCGGGCTCAAGACGTATCTTTAGTTTGACAGATTCCACACTCATTTTCCATGACCTGACTCAGTTACTACGAGCGTCATGGTATCACAAACACATACCTGTCAAGAGGGGATAGTTACCAATGATCTAGTTAATAAAATCTGCTCCTGAGCCACATCAGGACCTCCCAGAGGGCGATCAGGCAAAGGCCAAAGCCCGCCATCCGCATTCCCAACAGGGCACCCTCAGGCAATTTTGTAATCCTGAATTGAGCCATTCACCAAGGCCCAATGATCGCCCTGATAGGCCTGGACGGCGTCCATCTGGGCGGCTTGGATCTGATGATTGATTTCCCGCTTGAGTTCGGGATTAAGTTTGAATTTTCTTTCAATGTTTGCCATATAGTTTTGAAACACTTCTCGATCCTCCTGTTAATTACATAATATCAGATCGATGTAGGGTGTCAATACTTTTTGCCATGCTTATGGGGCCGCCGGGCATTGTATTCAAGCTTTCTGCCGATTGTCTTCCCGATTGTGCGCTGGTCTGAGTCAGCATGCCCGGTTGAGGCCAGGCAGTCCAAAAGGCGAATAAAGACATCAGCTCCCTCGACCTCCCAGCCCTTGCGGTCCGGTAGGTGGGAATCCATCAAGTCCTTTCGATCCGCTTCCAGCATTTCAGAAAGCTCACTATGGATCAGGGCAATCATACGAGCACGTCGCATGGGTTCAATGATGGGGTGGAGGCTTTCAACAAGCGCGTCCAGATAGGGGACTATGTTGATCGTGGGATCTGTAGCCTCAACCGCAATGGCCCACTTGTTAATAATGGAATTAATTTCTCCCCAAGTGTCAAAGCCCTTTGCCTTATTGGCGGCCTGGATCTCAATAGCCCATTGGTCAATGCCTTCAAAGACCTCATAGGCCTCCAGGGGATCAGTCAGGGAGGCCTCTACACCGGGAGCATTTTTCGGGAAATGCATTACTACTGGCATATCGGCCAGCTTTGAAGCAAAGAAATCACTCATGGCCTTGTTGGCCTCTGGTGATTTGTCACAAAAGAGATCCATCACTTTCCTCCATTTTTACGCTGTCATGTTTTTCCCGAATTAATTCCCTCAGCAGGGCCGAGTATCGAATCTGCAATTTTTGCTCAAGCCATTCAAGCATTTGGACGGTTTCCCGATCGAGGGAATAGGTTTTGCGAATATGCTTAATCATCGTCTTCCCTTGGGCAAAATTGCTCTTGAACGTCTCTGGGGTTAATGTCTGTTGGCCAATTCATGATTTGGCCAGTGTCGATATTGATATCAAAGATCAGGTAATCGCCAAAATGCTCCCCTGGGAAGAAGCTCGGCACATATTCATCATCGATGGACCCAATCAGCTCCCCCTGGGCGTCAAAGAGACTCCCGGAAAAACGATCTGAAATCTTGATGTGCATTTTGAGGATCTTTGCGTCCACTTTTATTTTTTTGTATTGTTCAATTTCCATCAGCGTCCCAGCTCTTTCAATGTGTTTTCAACTTGGTTGATCATCCCGGCCTTGGCACAATACAGAGCGGCTTCTTGTCCGATCTGAAGGGTGGCCCGAGTGGTGAAGAGAGCATTAGAGACCAATAAGACCAGCAGGACTGATGAAATTATTTTCCATTTCTTGATTTGCTTCTCCAGGGCGGTGAAAGTGGCTTCCATTAGGTTTCTCCTTTTCTGCAAAGTCACTACATTTCAGTTTTGTGATAATCCGATTGCCTGATCGGGTCTTGAGTTCAACAACTGGGCGGGCCACGACGCCTTCAGCCCGGAAGGCCCCTCCATGGGTCCAGGTGGAATTGAATCCAACTTTGACAAATTCAACCATTTCCAGCAGATTCCCTCGACCAACGATCGGAACGACCGAAAGGCCAAAAGTAGATGCTACATTTTCCAGATCAGGTCTTTTGAGCCACCAATTGCCAACTTTGACGTCAAAGAGTACAAAGTCTTGATCGGGGCGATACAGTGCCCCAACTTTTTGGATCTTAGCCCCATAGCCCTCTCCGTAGAGGACTGCGCCATTTGGAAAATCCTCATTGAGCTTTGCACTCTGATGGAAAAAGAGTTCTTCCAACCTGTTGATCAGGCTTGCTGGAATTTGAGCGTTAGCGGTCCGTCCCCCGAAGGATATCCTACCCCCATTGGCGATAGGGTCGACGATGATCCGAATATTGGTCCCATCGACTTTCTCGGTCCAGACCCAATCCATCAGCGCCAAATATTCAAAATATTCATTACTGTACTGCCCTTCCAGAAGGGCTTTTGATTTATTTTCAATATCCCGCTTGAAGACCGTGTTGATTTTGTGGTATTCAGACATGGATTAACTCCTTTCCTGAACAGTTCCAACCGGGATATTCCCGCCGGGCAAATAATTCATATTTCTTTTCAACACCAGGATACATGGCCTCAATGAGGGGATGGATGTCGGGCTTGCGGGAATGTTCCATGATTTTCTCCCGAATGATCGAGGGGGTCATCCGCTTGCCCCCAAAGGCCGCAGGCGTGACGCCTTGCCCCCGCGTGGCGATTATGCATATTTCGGCATTGGAAGCAGTATAGTGGCCAGGGCCATATTTAAGCTTTCCAGACCCTTTCTGTTCCTTTGTCCACACAAAGCCAATGGTCGAGTATTCAAATCCCCACCCCTGGAGGACCGTCAGGGCATCATTGGGGCGGGTCCAGGTCTGAGTGGGCTTCCAGGAGGGTCGGCGACGCTGGCCATCGTACATCATCGGAAATGTCATCCACATGAACAGGATTGACCTCGGTCCCGCCAGGGCGGGGACGTCATACGTGATCGCAGGGTTGATGATGTCCTGGGCCTTGAGGCATTCATAATGCCCGTCTGCCCCAGAGCCGAACCGGGTCCGGCCTCCACCGGTTAGGCGGTTGGCGTATTTCCAATTCGGATCGGCCAAGAGGAGGGTCGCCTCAGGGAGCGGTTTTGTGATTTTAATCATTGTCTATCCTGTAATGGATTCGATTATGGCGCTTGAGTTTAATGCTTACAAAATAAATCGGACGACTCACTCCCCTGGAGACAATTCAAGCATGCGTATCCCCTTTTATATTTAGGATTGCTGAAGCCTCCCAAGATTCCGAAAGCACAGACAAAGGAAGAAATTGCCAATATTGTAATCGCGAAAATAGCAGGGCATTCATTTATCATTTCTTCAACCCCATAATGATCGAGCTATTGCCCGCCACGGTCTCGGGGAGCTTGCCGTCCCATTTCTCGACCCACTTAAGCTCAACCAACTTGGGGGAGTTCGCCAGAGCTTGACTTTGTAGCCGAATGGACTCGGCCTCGGCCTGAGCCTTGGCAACGGTGATTTCAGCCTGTTTCTTTTCCCGGTCAAGCTCGTACTGCTTCTTTTTAGCGGAAATCTCCATCTCCTGCTTCTCAATGACAGCTTTCTGGAGCGCCTCCGGCAGCTCAACGTGAGTGATCGGAATATCGATGATCTCGATCTGCCCCTTGATGGATTCTCTCACCATGGCCAGAACCTGTGCCTTGATGGCATTCACGCCACCCGTGACGGCCTCGGCCTTGTATTGAGATACGATTTGGCGGAAACTTTCCTGCACCTGCGGGGCAACGAGGACCTGATAGGGGTCGCCTTGAACGTTTTGAAAAAGGTTAAGGAGTTGCCCCTCTGGGAGCCGGTACTGCACCCGGAACGAGATCGCCAGCGGTTGTTGATCAGACGTCAGTGGATTGGCCGAACCCTCAACGGCGACCTGTTTGGTCGTGAAGGTGTGGATGCGTTCCGTGAAGGGGTTATACCCGAACAGGCCAGGGCTGAGGAGATCCTTCTTTACTGCGCCAAGCTCGACTTTGATCCCGCGCTCGCCGGGGTCAATGGTCGCGCAACCAGTCAGCCCCAAGGCCATCAGGGCCGTGAGGGGGAAGATTAAACTATTTTTCATTTGTGTCCTTTCCGAGTAATTTATCAATGAGTCCCTGAAGGCGCCCCATGCCCTGTAAGATCACTGCCAGGGTGACGCCCACGAGCAGGACGGCCAGAAATTCAAATGCAATCATTTTCATAATGCCTCCACCTTACGTAAATTTTATCCCGATGTCAAGATTTCCTTTTCCTTTCTGAGTTCTCTTTTGCAGTCTTGGCCTTGTGGCAATCTAGGCAGAGTGTCTGCATGTTCTCCAGCCCCTTTGATCCTTGATCGATCAGCGGGATGATGTGATCAAGTTGCCATCTCGGATCATAAGCCCCACAGGCTGCACAGGTCCCCCGGTCGCGCTTAAAGATGATCGTTCGAGCATGGCTGGGCCATGCTTGAATTTTGTATTCCTCGACACAAATAGGGTGCCACCCGGCTCGACGATTGATGGTCCCATTCTTGTAAATAATCTTTCCACACCATTTACAATACCCGGGTTTTACAGATTTCTTTTTGGGTTTTCGGTGATCAGGCATACTCGACTAGTTCAACAGACTGCTCAAGATTAGAGATAAAGGCATAAATCGAATCCCAACTATCATGCCTGATGAAGTTATCATATTCGGCGTTATAGGGCTGAGTGAATAAAATGGGCCATCGGTCCTCAACGGGGCGATATTGATCCCAATGTTGTCGCCACTTCAAGAGGTTCTTACCATGGTCTTCAATCAAGATATCGACATCAATGAGTTCCTTCTTCCAGGTGAAGATACAGTTTTTCTCACTGATTCGAGGAATATGATTTTTTAACCACTGAAGCTTGCACTCCTGACCGGTCCGGCAGGCGGAGATGATGATAATCTCATGGCCGTCATCGATCAGTCGATTGACATTCTCAACGGCTCCCCTGATGGGCGCCAGATGGCGGAAAAAGCCAGGCTCACAAAAGTATTGAAATACATCCTCACGAGTCGCATTTTTACAATTTTTCTGAAAATCGTATTTCGTGATATCCTCCACTGACAGCGACTCCCCATGATAGCGATTCAGCTTTTCCACCACTGAGGCCGTAAGGTCACACAAGACCCCATCCATGTCAATTCCTATTCTCACTGCTGTCTCCTTCTGTGATGATGTGTATTAATTTTTCCAAATAGGGATCACCGGCCCAAAAGCCGCTATAGAGTAATTCTTCAAATTCAAACAGAGCTGGTGACCAATCCAATGACGATCTCCTTTATGTGTTCCAGGATGGCCTTCGGGGCTGGTCGGCGGGTCAGGATGATGTGAATCCCTCTCTTACCCTCTGGCTGCCTGATAGGGCTGAGCCATGGCAGTGGTGCCTCAATCTGCTTATCGTTGACGATAATCCCGGCATCCTGCATGGCATCCTGGACGGCCTTGAGGTAATTATCGGCGTCTCCTCTCGGTGAAGAACAAAAGAACTCACAGATCATGAAATATCGGTTATCCTTCACGTAAGCGGTCTTGCCTTTCTCGTCATACCGGAAGGCATGTGTGGCTTCTAGCCAGAGATCTGAAAAGGCAGATTTGAACATTGTCGCCAACGTTTTTTTGTATTCAGTGTACTCTTTTCTGTTGTAGACATTTTTTACACCCGCTCGGGGCCGGGGCGTCGGCATCGGGTCAATGGGAAAATCGATAAACCATGCATCACGCCGCCTAGGGGTTTCGATGACCTCCATCAGGCTCCGAGGAGCGCAGCGGCGCCAAAATAGGATATTCCGATGATGATCACCAACAGGAATAATTGTCTTAACATTTCTTCATCTCTCCATCGCTGATTTATTCATCATAAGATTAATCTTACATAAGGTCAAGGCTTGACATGAATTTTCAAATTCAATATCATTAAGGCCCTTATAACTCTTACTTCTCTTCAGCCGCCCTTGGGCGGTTTTTTCTTTAAAAGCGCTTGAACCAATTTAGAGGGAAGAGGATGACGGCCCACTTGTATTTTTCCGCCTCAACTCTCGCAATACCGGCGAACTGCGCATCGAGGGACAAGAAGCTGTTCGTGGCCGGAGTATGCCAGGGCGAAAGGTCCGGGTTCCACTCACCCTTGGAGTTCTGGGTTTCAAAACGAAACAATTCGGGGTGGGGGAACTTCCCTTTCTCTTGCCAGAATCTATCGTGCCAGAGGGATGGGCCATCCCAGGGGCCATCAGGGCGGGCGACCCCCCAGAGGGGACGAGGGACTGAGGCCTTGTCGTATTCGTAGCCTGCGGCCATAAAGAGGCGTTTTCTGAACCCTACAGGCCCCCACTCTTGAGTGTAATCCTCATCGAGCCGGTAAAGATTAGTCGCCTCATCGTACTGAAGGACGGGACTTTTGTAATTTTCTTGTGTGCTGTATGTCATAGTACCACCAAGTCGATCACGGGCGATTCATCAGAAATGCCGCGCAAGACAGCAAATAACTTTTCCACTTGTGCTCTCTCCAGTGGATTACGGCCCAATAGCACGATACAGCCAGCCGAGCCCGGCTTGGTATTCTCAGGGTGGAGGCCAATATCGAAGCGCTGATAATTATTGCGCTTGTGATCATAGATTCGTCTGGTATTGCTGGAATCGGTGAAGATTTTGAAAAACTCACCAATACCATCATAGTCAGACCACTTCCCGGCCTTGAGGGAATGGAGATCGATCTGATGCCTCCCAAACGGAACTGGGCTCTTGCCCCTCACCCAATCGGTTCCCTCATAGCCCTTCTGTCCCGAACGGGCCGCCATGCGGTGAAAGAGCGTTCTGGCCTTCTTGGTATCGGGATCATAAGCCTGAAGGGTCAGGGCGCCATCAATTGAATGGACCTGCTTGTCAAAATAAAGCGTAAATTTATCCACGCGGCCCAGCCTCACAGTTCTGGCAGTGACCACAGATCTCCATGATCTTAAGCCGAATATCAGCCAACAGGTCAGGCGTGGAGGCATGGTGCTCCTTCAACGTGATGGCTTCAACGATCAATCGGTCCATCTTGTCTTCAATCCGATTCATGGCCCCCGACATGGCAAAAACAACCAACAAGGCGAGCCCGATTCTGGAATTAAGGATCTGGCCAATAACTTTAAGCGTCGCGGGGTTCGGGATCTTCATTGCTCTTTTCCTGCGTTTCGAGTAAACGTTTCATTTCACCGAGGCGGCGTGTCACTGTATCCAAAGGCCAAAGCCTTATCATGCCTTACCCGATCCGTTTTACCTTGGAGGGGTGCTTGGGGTCCATTTAATTACTCTCTGTCGGGGCTGTGAATAAACTTAGCATCTCGTCTCTCGCCGCACTGAGGGGACCTTCTGCAACAGGCGCGTTTTGGATGATCGCCACGGCGGCAAGTATGTCCCCGGACTCTAGGGCGAGCTTCACTCCGGCCTTCAAAGGGTAGAACGCCCCCCGCTCTTCTGGAGAGAACGACATAAAGATTTTTTCTAATGCTTCTGGGATCGCTTGGGCGGCTGTAATCTGTTGTGCCTTTTCCACGTTGATCTTAATTCCCATCAGCGTACTCCCATGCATTTCGGGCGGATCTATCTGTCGGTAGATCCTGAACATCTACAATCTGGAATGGTTTACCGGCTGGAACATCCTTCATGGCTATATCTTCTGGTGTTACCAACCTAAAGCCGATCGGTAACTCGTCTGTGATTTTAATTAGAGGTATCCATTGACCTGTGATTGGATTGATAGCGTTGTTAAGTGCTGGAATCAACACAACAACTGAACCATCGTCTAGGGGGTATATAATTCGTTTATTATCCATTATTGATCTCCATAGAAAGCGGCATATGCACGGGTTTGGTCCTGGGCGCTCCCTGAGGAGTTAAAACAAACCATTCGTATAAGGGAAGCCGTAGGGGTTGTTGCGCTTGAGAAAGCATTCCAGCTTCCATCGGAAGCCCCGGTGTTGTATCCCCCAATCACCCCACAATAATTTGCGTCTGAAAAGGCCGTGGTGAAGTTAATGGTGTAGTCGCCTGTGCCGTTATCCCCAACAGAGCTTACGTTGTAGCTTTTATTAATGGTAACCGTCCCCGTGCCAACAAAATAAACCCAAGCCTTCGCAGCGGATGGGTGGTATTGTTGACGCCCTGGGGAGACAAAAGCAGTTAAAGAGCTTCCCGTTTCCTGTTCCGCCTGAGTTGCGGCAGCGTTGGCGCTTTTTCCCACAAAAGCGGTATAGTTAGTGCCTCCACTGAAGATAATGGCGCCATCGCCAGTATTGAGCACCAGGGTCGCGGCGCCGTTAATCGTGGAGGTCGTGGGAGTGATCGTCACCGCCCCAGCGCCGAGGTTGTGAGTGAAATAAGCCCAGCCGGATTCAAACCCCGCCCCGGCCTGAGGAAGCGTGACTGCGATCGCGGATCCGTTGGAGTGGGTGACGAGTTTATTTCTGTCGGTTGTCAATACCGTGTAAGTTGTGCCCGTTTGGGCATTGGTGTAATAGGCAGGCGGCAGGCCCCCGAGGAGCATTAAATTTGTCCCATCATAGGCCTGAAGCTGGAAAGAGGCCGCCGGGAGATCCCCCGAGATCGGGTCATTCCCGTCTGGGCGTTTGAAGGACTTGGCCCCCACGGCGTTGTAGTTCATCGTGGCCGCGCCGGTGTTGACCGTGTTGAGTTTGGTCAGGACCAGCTCCCCAGTCGTGTAGGCGGTCCGGGCGGGTGAGAGCGTTACCGCGTAAGTGTCATTTGATCCCGCATCGGCGGCATAATTCCGGGAGCCGTCATACAGGGCGGCAGTCGTGGGGGTAAAGACATTCGTGGTGGAATTGATGGTCCCCATTGAGATCGAGTCGGTCCCATCATACCAGTTTACTGTCCAGATCGGGTTAGCGGTATCGTCGATCCAAATTGTGCCCGCTTCGGCATAAGCGGGAATTGAGCTCCCCTTGTGGTGACACATGAGGGCCTGCTTGCCGTCATTGTCCAATCCCCGATACTGTGTACCGGTTTTCCCAGATCCGATTGTATAAGTCGCCTGTGGCATGTTCTACTCCCTAGGGGACAATTGCCCCATATCCTTTTGCGATCCAGTCCATGGTCCGCTCGACACCCGTACCGGCAGCATTGAAGAATCGAACAGTAAAGCCTGCTGCGGATTTTGATGAAATTGTGACATAATCTCCAGTAGCGAGATCCTGGCCCGTGACGGCAATTGCCGGAATAGCCTTAAAGGCCTGTGAAAAGGTGATTGTCGATCCGGCTGCGGGACAGACGACATCCTCGGCGGCAATGATCCGATCCGGCATGTCGACTGTAACAGACAAAGCAGTGACGATAGGGCTGATTCCATCCTCATATGAATACAGGACAGCCTTAAACTGAAAAGCCCTTGCGGAGTAATCTCCGACAATGAGGGCCGTCCATGCGCTCCAGGTCGGAGTCCCTGAGGGGTCATCATTTGTTGTCCTGACAAAAATCGTTACTCCCCATTGAGATGCATCGCCGCCATCCCAGTTTGTGATCGCATCAATATCATTTCTCAGATCCATGTTATCGTACAGATCAGACCCACTGGCGGTTATCGATCCTGTTAAACGACTGGTATAGACACTTCCGAGATCCAAATATGTCAACCCGCCCGGATAGGAAGAGAAATCATAAGTCCCGATCGTGGTAATTCCCGCAAGCCCAATATCCCAATTCAAAATATCGTCTATATTAGTCCAATCATCTACAGTATCGGCACCGGTGAGCTGGAGCGCCCCATCGAGGGTTGAACAGTCAGTGCAGGTTCCGGTGAATCCGGGATCCTCCTGCAGGGTTACGATAACATTCAACCCCTGCAACTCGGCCACATTCGTGATAATCTCGGTGGCGTTATCGGATTCAATACCTGAAGTGTCAACTGCCTTAATGAGATAGGTTCCAATCAACAGGGGAGCTGATATCCCAGTAGCGTCTCGGGAGACTTGACTGATTAGGATATTGGACGTCCCCCAGGTAGCGCTGCCGTCGGTCAGGGGGGAAAATCGAATGACGTAATGATCCAAGTCCAGGTCTGTCACGGCATCCCAGGACAGATATGCGGCATCATTAATGACCTGCATGTTGAAATTATCTACATCCCCCGGTGGCGCCAAAAGCCCAGTAGCGGAACTCGTGGACGTAATATAAGTTGATCTCAGACTTCCCAGCCCCCCAATGGCCCTGACCCTGAAGTCATATTGTCCCGGAGCGGTATCGAGAAGATCAATTGAATTCCCCGAAGTCGTCCCGATCAATTGATAAGTGCTTGAGGATGCGGCCTTATAGCCGACTTCATACCGTTCTGCCCTGGCGTCAGAGCTGAAGGTCCACGATATAGTAATTGCTGATCTGATGTTGGCCCCAGATTGATAAAGATATTCCAGAAATTGCAAATCAGCCGGAGGTAATAGCGCTCCAGTGGGTAATGTCGAATAGCTCGGCGTCTCAAGCGTAATATTGCCTTCAACCCGATCATATTTATCGGGGTCATAGAAGAGAGCCGAGACTTCAATAATGTGTTTATCAGTCTCCCGAACGGCTAAAACGCGAAATTGCCTCGGGAGAACATCAGTCCCAGTGATGACCCAAACCGCTCCCACGATAGGGGTTTGGGAAAAAACACTTTCAATCGTCAGTGCCGTGTAGGTCCCTGCTGCGTCGGTAATGTCGCGGTCCTCGATCGTTCCATCTGGCATCGTGACGGAAATTGAATAAGTTTCCCCAACGGCCAACACGACAGAACTGTCAAGGGTAACGGTTGTGCTGGCAATTGCGGATAATCGACCACCGTAGCGGATTCCAGCATAATGGGGATCCTGGACTTTGATAATCTGACCTGGCCGGATATCAAAATGGTCCATCCCAGCCCTAAAGGTAACAGTCTCGGTTTCATATTTTTCGCTATCAAGGATCCATTTCCCGACCCGGTATGCCTGCCCCTTGGACGTGCAGCCATAAGCGACTGTATCGATTTGTCGCCATCCGAATTGCGCGATCCCATCTGGGTCTTCAATGACGACAATATCGGGTTTATAACCGGTATCGGGGTTGATGTAGGAAATTGCCGCGACAGTATGACGAGCCTTCAGGGCTGCTCCAGAGTATTCGAGATTGCCCCCAATGACGTTGGATCTCGTAACAAGCTTACTGACATCCGTAGGGGCATCCATGGCGGCAGTGATGGATGCCGTTGCCCAATAGGTCATACCCCTGAAGCATGATGAAAGCGCCGTCAAGACATTAAAGGCCTCTTGTTGGGATGAAATTACGCCATTGAAAGTAAAGCGTGGCTCGACCCCACCGAAGCCATCATCAATCATTTCATCACAATAAACCCCAATGGCATACAGGGCCGCTTTATCGATCTGAGATGCGGAAACATTTTCCCCACATCCATAACGTTTATTGACGATCATGTCATATAGGACCCATGCGGGATTATTTGAATAGGCGATTGTAAATGATCCACCCCAAACGCCCGAATAAGTTCTCAGGGTCGGATTATAGTTGTCAGGAACCTGAATTTTAATTCCCTTGATCTCATAAGCCCTTGCGGGCAAATTGGATCCAAATTGGCTGGAGTCCACCGTCAGGCCAACAAGAGCGGTATCGTTATGCTTTAATTTAACATCTTTAATAATTGTATAACTTGACCAAAAGCTTTGTCCCTGTTGTCCCGATCCCGGCTCTGCATTGGCGCGTGTGACTCGAATATCCCAAGGGTTGCCCCCTGCGGGGAGATTAAGCCTATAGCTCACCTCGTATGGAGATGTTGTTTTCCCATTGATCTCTACTGGATTAGTGACATTTGTCATTGAGGCCAGGACATAACCGCCTCCATTGCTCTGGACTTCAAACTGAATAAATACTTGAGAACCATAAACGTTCCCGGTGGCGGTATCCTGACTGTATAGTGCCGGAATTCTGATCTTGATCCGTGCAGCATCGGCTTCAGAATCGGTTATCTGTCGGACCACTGGGGTCCCGAAAATGACTTGAGTCCCTACGGTGACTTCAGTTTCAACCCCGCTATAGCCCGGAAGGGGATCCTGGTCCGCTACCCCGGTCAATTCAGAATAAGACACCCCTGAAAAATTGTATGTCCCGCTTGAGTCCTGTAATGGGGTTTCGTCCAGGAAGATAGATTTCGCCCCATTGACGAGGCCAGAAATCTCCCCCTCGGAGAGGACATCAATCAGTCTGGCTGTTGTTTTACTCTGGAGGGTGTTTGGCGCTTCTATGGGGGTCTGGACTGATGTTGCAAGATTGCTTTCCCGGCGCTGTTTCCCTCCCCCGGAGCCATAAACGCCCCATAATTGAGATTGGCGCCTTGCATGTTTTTTAGACAGCTTCATTTGTCAACCCCAAGCTTACCACCACTGAGCCGGTGCGGATTTGGCCATAAACGACCGGAACAGGAGAGCCTTGCTCAAATCTATTCGTCGGTGCATTGAGGAGAAATGATGGGCGCTGATCGGCTAATTCTCTAGTGTCGTAATTCTCCTTTCCTGGCTTGAGATCCAACCTGGGGGCCGTGACGGCACTAATACCGGCAATGGTCAGTCCGGCGCCAATCAGCGCGATTGTCCCATAGGACAGAGTCGCCCCCGCGATGCTGACACCAGCCGATAGCCCCGCCCCAAAACCTGCCGCAGCCCCTACGGCCCCAAAGGCGGCAAATCCCAGACCGGTCGCCAGTAGCGCGACCCCGAGGACGAGTTTAACAATTCCCCCCGCTCGGCTGCCACCGCCCGCGCCAGCCACCCAGGGGATGATGTGCAGTTCTGAAGCGCTTCCGAAGCTAAGCTCTAATTGATCTTCAGAAAGATCAGGACCCGCTTCAGGCTTGCCGTAGACGAGCCTGAAAGTCCCCGGTTCAATGGCGGCCCAGAAGCCCTTAAGCTGATGACCTAGCATCGATACTGCCATACGGGCATTGGGGATCTCGAATTCAAATTCAGATCCGAATTTTTCCGCCAAATAGCCGTGTAGAAAAACTTTTTTCTTCATGATCTCTCCCTTTATGATCATAAGTCAGGAAATGACTGATCGTTTTTTCCCAATGGCCATAAAGGCTTTGCCGGGATTGGTGATCTTGAATTTGGTGCAAAATGTGCGCCGAGGAGGTAATGATTCCGACGTGATTCGTCACGGGAGAATGGACTTTCATGAGCACAATGTCATGGATTTGTAGATCATTTTGTTCAATTTCTCTGAACCCATACTGGGTGAAATTTTCAACAAATAGATCTTCACCCTTCTCCCACCAGAGGAATTCTCTCGGATACTCTGGTAAAGTGATTGATAGTTGAAGCTTGTAATAATCCTTCAGGAGCGCGAAGCAATCCCCACCCCCATCGGTTCCGCTTGGCCCCCATCGGAAGTCCCGCTCGATCAATTTTGGAATCGGGACTCCGTCGCCGTAAAAGAATAAATAGGGTTTTCGGCCATCGCTAGGCATCACGACAATCCCCCACGGGACCGCAGTCCTGATCTGGCCCGCCTGATCGTCGATAGTCGGATATGGAGTCCCGCAGGGGTGAGAATGGACGACGGCCTGAAGACCCCTCAAGGGGCAATGACTGTCAGGAATTTCAAAATAATTTCTGGGGTCAGGATGGACATTGGGGGCGGGGATATATTGCCCATCGACAATAAAACCACATGACTCCTCTTTCCCGCACGAGAGCGCATGAGTGATGATCTTTTGCTCTACGTCTGGCCCAAACACTATAGGGCACCAATTCCAGGGAAGCCCCCAAAGGGGAGATCCCCGTGTTGGCCAAATCTCAACCGGCAAGCTGAAAGTGTTTTGTTGCAAATATCATTTGCCTCGGTGGTCGCGACCCCATCGCGTGTAAAGTAACTCGCTCCTGCGTACGGGCATGGCATGACCGCCGAAACGTCAAAAGAGCTTCCATTCCATCTCCGATAGCGGAGATTGCAAAAGTTTTTGAAAATTTGGCGCCCAGGGAGCATTTTCCCCTGCTGGTCAAGTGATGATGCCAACTCCCATTCAATCTGATTGCTATTTTGAGAAGACTTTCGATCAACTGTATAGACGTCAAGGGGGAGTGTATGATTACCAGGGTTAGACCCCCCGTCGAGGAATTCCCCAAAAGTCCTCATCCGGGTCAAGGTTGCGCCCAAGAGATCAGAAAATTCAATTGCCGCCGCCTGCGCGACTTTATTGACATTGGAAATTTTTATTCTCGGTCGGGGCTGAGGGCCTTTTCCGCTATATTCAAATCCAGTTGCTTCAAAGTCAATCGGCGTATAGTCCTGCCCCTGAAAGGCGATCGGAGCCCCCCCGAGATCAGTGGAGGTAAAATAAAAAGTTGGCCCACCGGCAAAATTACTGGCATCCAAGATATACAGTGCCACCAATTCACCTGGCTCAAAGCGTTGAATTCGATTTGCAATAGTCGAATCCGTCATATCAGATCGAATTCCTCCAGGAATGTTGCCTGAACGGTCAGTCCGCCCGGTGCTGGGGTGGCTTGGGTCCAGTGGTCACAGGTGAACAGGATTGGCGTCGATTCGTTAGGGGGGGTGTAGTAAAAGGATGTATAACCCGCCCGGGCGGTCAGGAAAGTAACAAGATCATCAGATTCGGTTTGGGTCAAGCCCTTCCAGGTAAAATTATATTTCCTCTGTAGCCCATTCAATCCATCGGCTGCTCTTTGGGAATACCCATCTCCAAATTGGGCTTTCAGGATCCTGGCTTGGGTATCCTTGTTTGAATCAGTCGATGGTGCGACAGTTGTCGTTAGTGTAACGGTCATGAGGCAATTCCCGGATTAAGTTGACCACCTTGACGGAGATTTTCTTGAATTTGCTCCTGGATGAGTCCTTTCATGGTTTCATGAACGGCTTTGGCGACCTGATCCCCCATTGCTTTGTCCCTATTGGGATCTCCAGAGCCAGATCCTCCCTGAACGGTGACATTAATCTGAGGAGCAAAGACATTCCCTCTGCCAGAACCAACGGCCCTGACCCCCAGGGACCCGTCAGACATCCTCTTGAGGGGCATTATCGCTTCAGTGCCACGCTCGCCCATCAACCCGGTTTTTCCGCCGCCCATCGGGAACGCCGTTGCGCCACTGGTCAGTCCGCCCTGGGCGAAGGGGATAACGTTTCCATTGCGGAAGGCCCCACCGCTGGCGAAACCCGAGGGGGCCGCGATACTCCCAAGGGAGAGCGCCCCCGGCCCGGCACCCAGGAGGCCCCCGGCCCCGGTTGACACGCCAGCCACTCCACCGAATAACCCATTCAGTGAGGCGTAGATGGCTTTTTGAATCAAGGCCTGTAGGATCATTTTGAATATTTGTTTTGAAAGGTTGCCTAAGATGTCTGAAACCTTGGCTGAACCGGTGGCGATCTGATCAAAAGCGTTCACGAATGCATCCCCGAGGGACTTGGCCAATTGGAGCATTTTCTCTTGTTTTTGAATTACGCCATCAAGAGATAGTTGAGAATTCTCGGTCTTGCGGGCATCCGCAAGGGCGGCAAGTCCACTAGTGGAATTAAGATCATAGCCCTGATCGGCCAAAGACTTACGCCGGTTCTGTTCCCGCTGGGTCTCCTCATATGAGAAGAAGCTCATCTCGCCCGTAAAGGGATTTCGGGAAAGCCCCTGCTGGCGGGCTGAGATGAGGGCAAGATTATTTTCAATCGTGACCTGATTTTCCATTTGCCGATTAAGGTCTTCCCTGGCGAATTTCTGATCCGAAAGTGCTTTCGTGATATCCCGGATTGATTGCGCGTGGGCTGAATTCTCACTTATCCCGAGTCTAATGATCTCAGCATTTGCGCTATTGAGAGCCTCGGCGTCCCTCAGGGCATGGTTGCCCTTCAGCCGTGCCTCATAGAGGCCCTGCTCAACATCAATGGCTTTCTTTTGGGCATCAACATAATGTGCCACTTCATCCTCAAGTGATACCGCCTGGCCGCGCATCAGGGCGGAGGACAATAGCCCTCCTCTTTTGCTCTCGGGGCTGATGCCTTTGGCCTTGAGGGCGTTTTCGATTTCTTGTCTGTTTTTGGTTTCCCGAAGCCCAACAGTGCCGCCGGTCTGGAATGCCTCAAGACGAGCGGCAGCCTGTAAGGTCGCGTCCTGGGCGGCCTGAATGGCCGACACCTCCTCGGTGGCCCTACTGAGTTCTTTGGTTCGGAGAATCTGTTCCACCAGAGCTTCTGTCTGGGCCTTTGTGATCTTCAGATGGGCTTGTCTAACTTTGTCCTCAGCCTCTATGCGGTCTTTCATTTTTTGGGAAGCTAGATCCCCACCTTGGATTTGAGCATTCAGGAGCCTTTGGGCTTCGGCTTCCCTGGCGTTGGAGTCCTCGATGAATTGGCGGATCTTTTTGGCGTCGGCTGATTCTTTACCGGCTGCGCCGGGGAAAGATTTAATTTTATTATCACCCCCGAGGTCTGATTTAACCCCCCTCAGTGGGGTTTCCATTGCCGCAGCCAATTGAACTAAAGATCTCTTTCTGGCCTCACCTCGGGCTTTCCATTTATTGGATACGGCAGCCTCGGCAGAATCAAACGCGGCCTCTCCGAGGTTGAAGGCATCGCTCCCAAATGTCCCATTTTTAATACTCTCAAGGGTGAAGACAAATCGCTTCATCGCAATTCCACTAATGGTTATGCTGGTTGACAATCGGTCAAATAACCCTGACACCTCGGCAATGAAACCCGCCACCCCAAGGGTTAGCATTTTCCCCAGATAGGAAAGGAGCTGACTCATAGAGCCCCCCGTGAGATTCCCAATGGCTTTATCGAGCCTCATTACAGAATCCACGGCTTCTTGGAATATTTTCCCAAATGGCTCCCTGATGCGCTGTAGCCATTTATCCAGATCCGCAATGCTTTTCGATATCCCCTCCAGTCCCGCGCTCGCGAGCGCCGTGACGTGGAACATTCTATTCAACGTATCGATCAATAGCAAGCTGGAATTTTGGACCTTGCCGAATGCTCTCTCAACTGAAGCTGGAAGATTTTTGAACTGCTCCTCAATTAATTTTTCATTTTTCAAAATACCATTCAGGACCACATCAGAAGTTATCTTGCCGTCGGCGGCAGCCTTCTTGAATCTCCTGAATGCCTCTTCTGAAGTTTCCCCGGTTTTTCGGATCTGCTCACTTAACATGCGGGCAACTTTAGGCATTCCCTCCATGACTGAACGGAGTTCATCCCCCCGGAGGGTTCCAGAGGCCAGGCCTTGCGACATTTGGATCATGGCGTTCTTGATCTCTTCCGCTGTAGCGCCGGAGACAATACCGGCCTTGAGGAATGTTTCCTCAAACCGCAAGAGCTGATCCGTGGACGCGCCGATCGATTGAGCTGCGGGCGCTAACCGCGTGAAGGATTGAGCGACGCTTTGGATCGATATCCCTGTTTTGTCAGAAATCCCAATCAGGCGGGCCATGGTGCCGTCGAACTGGTCGAGATTGGGAAGAACGTTTTTAACCTTTGCTTGTAATTGATTAAACTCATCTGCAAGTGAAACGATTTTTAAAAGCCCAAGAGTTGCAATTAAACTCGTCAAAGCGCCAATGATGGCCTGGAATCCTCCCTGCATGGAAGAAAGTGTTGCGCTCATACCCTTTAGGCTTGAATTGCTTTTATTCTGTGCATCATTTAATCTCTTAAGCTGTTCCTCCAGCCTTTTTGCGGCAAGCTCTTGGCGCTTAATGGCATTTTCGGCCTTCATCTGCTCAGCAATCAGCTTTCTGGTTGAATTGGAATTTTTTTCAAAGGCAAGGACATTTCTCTCCCAGGCCCGCTGCGTCTTTTGGGTTTGTAGCTCAAGTTTCTGACCAGCATCGGTCAGCTTTTTGAATTCTACCGTTGCCTTCTTGGCTGGCTCAGAATTAATGGTAACTTGTAAATTGGCGAGGTCCATTTTACTTCTCTGTCATGATTCGGATAAAACGATTATCAAGATCCCGAATGATCCGCAATTCCCACCGGTGGGGGTGGGTCAGGAAACATTCCCTCCATGCCATGATATCACTCCAACTAATCGGCTGAGGACCCGACATAGAGTATTGGCGGCCCTCAGAGAGTTCCTCGAACCATTGAACGATATAAAACAACTCCCTGGGGGGATCTGGCATATCGAGTTCCGGGACATCGATCCCTTGGGAGGCGACTTGCTCCAGATGATCCCTAACCGAACCCCCACCGTCTTGTGGCCTGGAGAGGCGGAAGAATGCTTCTGCCCATTCCAGCAACTCACTTATGAGGGATTGAAAAAATTTGAGCTTTCGGCAACAAAATCAGCTACCTGGCGACGAATCCAAGGGAATTCAGAAAAGAGTTTTGTCGCATTGGCAGCCGTGAAGGTTAAGGCTTCACCCGATACCGTGATATTTCGGAAGTCCACCACGCAAGCGGTAAGTTTAGCCAGTTCCTCTTTATCAAGCTCCTCAATGGTTACTTTATCGGCCTTCTGTTTAGCCCGCGCTTTATTGAGTCTCCGATTCAATAACTCTCGTTCTTTTTGAATAAACGGATCACTGTCGGTCCCGACAACCGTTAAACCAATAGACTCCCCCGCCTCCGTCTTGAGGACTTCATCGGTTCCGGGATGACGCAGCTCCATGAACACCGGCTCATTGGCGGTTGAAAATTGATTGAGATCCATTATGTGTGTCCCCTCTGTTGATTATGATTTAACAACTTTAATCGTGGTGGCGTCGCTGGCATTATATAAGGCGTGGAAGGGCATCGTGATGATCCGGCTTTGTTCATTCGCCAGCGGGACGTCTCCACCTGTGTATTTGACAGTCCCCATTGTGAAGGTATAGGTGTTACCGGTTGTGGAATCCGTCACGGCGATCACAAGGGAGCTGGATGTTTCATTCAGGAATTTATTTAACATCGTCGCATCCTGATAATAGAGTTGCATAGAGCCGGTCACTTTAGCCCGACCATATTCGAGTTGTGGGGTCGTCGAGGATCCAATTACAAAAGTGGGCTGCAGGGAATTGTCAATCGTCATATCGAGTGAGGTCACAATGGCAGAAGCTCCGCCGCCCTCAGTCAGGACAGCCGTGAAGGAATCAAAAGGTTCATTAGTCGAGGACGACGTAATGGTGGCATCAACAGAGGTTCCGCTCTGGGCCATATTTTTACCAATGAGGCCAAATGTCCCTTTGACGATTGCATTTGGATTTACTGACATTGAAAAAGTATTGACGGCGCAGCCGGTAAAGAGTCGATATTGGGCAATGTCGAGAGCCCGATCTTCAATGGAAAAATATTGAGGAGTCGTTCCAGCTTTCAGGACGCCAGCGGTGGTGAATTGGCCAAAGAAAGCGCTTTCGAGAAAGTCATCAAAATCATCAGCTCTGAGGTCGACCGCAATGTCACCTTGAACTTTCCGGTTCCCATGTCGGAGTAATGCGATCTGTCGGTCAGGTCTAATCTCGTCAGACTCGATCCCTTCCTTTATCAGGGACAGCGAATGGCTATTGATCGGCAGCGATAAAAATACCGGAGTCGCGGGAGTGGTCCCGAAGGTCGATTCCACCATGTAGGATAAGCCAGATCGGCTACCTTGTGCGAATGCCATTTTTTATCCCTCAAATCTCAGGGGGGTTTCCCCACGTCACTAATATAATTTTAAACCCCGAATGCATACCACCCGATATAAACGGTCCGCATGTACCAATCAGGATCCTCTCCCGGCTGCGGTGCGGGTTCACAGTACGCGATATGGACAGACTGACCGGATGCGGTCAGGATCGTGCCTTTCGGGAATGCGGTCCTGATGTTTCCCATCATCGTCTCAGCTGCCTGGGATCCCGCATTGGGGGGATAGAAGAGATCAAGGATCATCACGCCATCGGCGCGATCCGGTATCCCGACCCCCACGCCCGCCGTGCGGACCCGTGCGGTCATGACAGTACAGCTCAGCCATGGCGTCCCCGGCGTGGGTCGGTAAACGACATTTTCATATCTGATTGCCGGAACACTTGAGACGGTTGCCAACTGAGTCTCCAGAGCGGTGCGGACCTGTAGGATCGTCATAACTTGTTCAAGACCTCTTGCGCGATCTGTTGGGCCTCTGCGAGCGTGACAGCCACCATGCCCGCAGGGGCCTGCTGGGAGTGACCCTTTTCAAGGGCCTGGATGTATGAGGCATTGTTGGCCAGGATGATGACATCGCCCATCTTGGCTTGGCCGATTGTGACCGTCAGGGCCGCAAAAGGTGTCGAGACACTCCCCGCCCCCCCGGTTTTCCCCTTATAGGTTTCCCATTGGGGCTGGTTGGGATGCCCCCCAAGATTGCCCAGGCTGGCCCACCAGGAGGCTCGGGAAAATCCAGTCTTCACTGGGTTACGGGTAATGATCCGTAGGGCTATCTCCTGAGAGACAGTTTTTAGAAACGCATCTGCTTTTTTCTCAACCTTATTGAAAAATTTCGTCAGGTCTGCTGTAAAGGTCTGGGTCATGACTTCACCACACACACATAAGCGATCACGGTCGTCCCCTCGGTGAGGGTCTGGACATCCTCGATCGAATAACTGACGCTGCTCTTGATGATCAGATCATTGATCGTCGGCGCAACCGACAAGCCCTGGCCGGATATGATTATTTTTTTCTGGCCCGCCTGGGCGAGGCCCTTCCCTTTAGCGTAATCTGAAAATTCAATCAACTTGGCCGTGACGGTATAGTCTGTATTTGTTGGGGTGCTGGGGCCGGTTCCGGCAGTATAGGTTCGATTGCCCAATTTTCTCAACGTCAAGCTCTCCCCCTTGAGGAGGAGCAATCTATAGACCGGATACGTCAGATCCAATAGGCCCCCCAGGGGTCACCATCAAAGAGCTGATGGGGTTTTGGGTCGCCGTGGAAATAAACGATCCGTGCGTCTGCAGTTGGGCCGTTCTGGTCCCGAATGTCAGCCTTGTAGGACAGAATCTGACCAGGGAATTCGTCCTGAAGGATGATGGTTTCCGAGATCGGAATATTGCCATCCAGCCAGATCATATCAGAGACGCAATTCATCATCTGAAAGCGGTTTTTGTTCACATCTGATTGAAATTTTTCGTAAATCTCTTGACCCTTCTCGACTGAAAAGCTCATCACCCCACTGGCCCGCCGGGGGAAGTAAGGATCCCGGATCATCGCAAAGTCAGGGCGAAATTCAGCAATGTGATCAATGTCGCCAGTGATAATGGTATCCAGGCCCATAAAGAGCCGATGCCCGCCTCCGTAGGACCCCCGGAGGGCTTCCAGGAGGCAGAACATATTTCTGAAATCATTTTCAAACCGAACGGGACGGATATCCTCCTTGAAGTCATAATCCTGATCGACCAGACAGACAAACTCAAAATCATCACAAAAGCGATTAATCCCCCGGTAGAGCTTATCGGCCCAAGTGGCGTCAAAGATATGGCGGGAATGTTGCGGGACGTCTTGGCCCTGATATAAGGCGGTCACGATGGTAACTGACATAATTCCTCCAGGGTGATTTTCTGAAAAGCTTCAACCCGACTCTCCGGGGAGGCGTTCATGACTATTATCCCAGCCCTTTCGAGAGGCTCTTTCGTCGCCATGAAGTCTTCAGCCCATCCCTTATAGAGTCTATCCTGCATGGGGGAATCCCAATGATAGCCCCCGTGCCAGTGCGATTGCTCCCCGATCCCCATATCGATCCCGAGGAGGATAATCCTTGCCGCGCCTTTAGAGTATGTGATATTGAGCGCTCCATGACCGGTATTCCGACCCGCGACATCAGGGGGTTCCGTCAGACCCTCGGCGCGGGATCGCCGGAGATAATGAGCACCTTCGACCTTTTCCCCATCACATCCATGCCCGGGGTCATTCGCGGGGCTAATGATCAGGAACCGATCGCCCGGAAAGGCAATCAATTCTTTCTTCATGTTGTTGATGAAATTATGGTCCATCGAAACAATGCCATCACACTTGGCGGCTGGCATGAGCCCCGAGGCGTTACAGCCAAGGCGATAACCTGGCGGCAATCGATCGAAGTCAAAGCCCCTCAGGGAGTCTCCGCCGCCGATGATAAAAACTGTTTGGCCTTCCCAGGACCTATCCAGAACCGAATAACTCATCTGCCTGTTCTCCACTGGGCGGATTGTGGAATTTATCTCGACTGAAGGCCGCCGCCGGTCGGTCTGTGTCTTCCCTGACGTTCTCGATTTCGGAAATCGACACCCCTCCGACGTATGGCGACCCAAGGCCACCATAGAGAGAGTTTTGCGCCGCTTGGGTCGTCAGGATGCCAATCAGGCCCCTGTAGTGTTCATATTGCTGATTGGCCGATACCCTGACGGATTCGATCGCGGTATCGCACAACCGAGAATATTTAGCTGCCAATGATTGAGCGCAAAATATCGCCGCTGTATACTTGTCAGAAGTGGCCGCAATGGCGAAATTGATCTCAGCGTCTTGGAGCTGTTGATCATTGGTATCAGTGTCACCGATCAGAAACCGAACCGCCGCCAACGTGGAGGCTGCTGGGTCTCCGGCGTAGGTCCAGGTCATCGTTACAACTCGACGTAATGAATGTAAGCGTATCCGGCGATCGCGGTCGCGGCCCCGGAGGCCACAGAACCCGTGATGGCTTGAGTGGAGGTGAAGAGCTTAATGGTCTTGCCATTGGAGCCCGCATTGGCGATGTTGGTGAAAATCCCTGAAGAGACTCCAGTGGAGGCGGCTACGTTGGCCCCATCGATGAGCGAATCACTCAAGGTGGTCTCGTCAGTCGCCACTCCTACATCAACCGTACAGGCGGCAGAGGTCAGGGTAGTGATATTCAGGACCACCAGGTGGACATATCCGGCCACGCCGGGCGTGAAGGCAAAAACACCGCCAGCGGTCCCGACTGCCGCCAAGGCGACTTTCTTAACCTTAATGGGTCGTTTGGTCCCCGTGCTGGGCATCGCTAAATCGGCAGCCGTAACGGTTCCGGCACTCGTGATCCCTTCGGTGATGGTCAAAAGGCTAGAAGATGACCGGGCAACGGTTTTGAGGCATTCCATTATTTTCTGGACCGCATCAGATCCGGGTACTCTGTAACCGGGCATTATTTGACCTCTTTCTTTTCAGCCGACTTTTTGACAGGTTTTTCAAGTTTAACTTCAGGAGCCCCGATCAGCTCTGGTTCTGGTTCAGAAACCAACGCCGGGATATCGGGGTGATCGATGAATCGGTGATCCCACAGTTGGGTCATCCGGCGGGTATTGACCGCCAATTGTCTCCAGGGGAAATCTTGCCCGATCCCCATCGGGTGCCCGTTGGCCGTAAAGGCCTTGCGGACCACGAATGTTTTCTTTAAATCAAAATCTATTCTGGCGCGAGGGCGCATAAGACCTCCAAGGGGGAGAAGCGGGGAACAGAGTTCCCCGCTTGCTTTAAGCCACGATACTGGTAAAGAAATATCCCAGGTTTGCAGAAATGAGTTTTTGATCAAAAGCCATTTCACCTTCAACGCGGTCAGAGGCTTCTTTCTCAATTCTGAATTTTTTAATCCGAAGCCCATTAGAACCGGCGCCGAACATACCCTTCCAGGAGAAGGTATAACCACCACTGGGGGTCATCAGGCCCGGACGAGGGGCGCTGTAGACCAAGAGGGCAGTTTTGCCGGTGATGAAGGCATGACTGTTGGTCACGGTTTCAGCCGCCGAGTTGTAGATCGCCGAACCGACAAGGATTTCGTCAAGTTCAAGGATCTGGGCAACAGCTTCCTTGGAGACCATTGCGGGTCTTCCGGCGGTTTGGCCGTATTTGACCCGATCGATGATGTCGGGGTGATCAACCAATTTGTCCCAGACTTCTTGACCGAGCACCAATTTATTAGGGCGGAATCCGGTGGATTTGTGAACCACAGTCGCTCCCGCCCGAACGTCACTCAAGGGATCGGAGTTAGTGTAGTCACTCCACTGGTAGAGTTGACCAGTCGTCGGGGAAGCGGCACCGGTTTTGTCAGTCGTCCAGACGGAAGTCGTCATGAAAGAAGAGACGAATTTGGCTTCCTTCCTGATCAGCAATTTGGTCGTGACAAACTCAGTAGCTTCCATGTCGAGGTTCAACGGCACATCAGCGTTAGCGCGGATCTGATCCGGCACGTCTTTGTGCCAAGCCCAGACGTTGGCGAAATAGCTGGGGGTATTGTCGATCCGGTAATCACCTCCGGCAGATTCAGCCCCAGGGGCCCGTACACGAGCTTCATCCCGGTTGAAATCCCCACGGTCGTATGTGAAAAAACGATCGGATTGTTTGTCTACAGGGATATTAGGGAAGACCTTATCGGCGATAAAGGCATCCTGGTTTTGCAAAAACGCGACACTGATCATTGTCAGCGGGGCGTTTACGTGGACATCTGATGCGGTAGGGTTCATTCCCTAAATCTCCTCTTACTTCTAATTACGCGGTGGCGGATGCGGCTTTGGCGCGGGGGTGGAACAAGATGGCGATCACGTTACCGCTTGCGCCAGTCTCCAGAGCCTCACCGAGGATCACGTCATTGGTCGCACAAGCGACCGCTTGACCATTAGTGTCACTCGCGACGGGGTTACCTTTAGTGATCGTGCCCGCGCAGGAGACCTTGGTGATTCCGCCGACACAAACCGAGGCCGCCCGACCGGCAGCCGCAGGAGTGTTTTGCAAAACCCCAATAGCGAATAGGCCATCACCGGCGGGATCGACTTGACCGTCAGACGAGACGTCAACAAAGTAATATTGCTTGGCTGACAGATCTGCACCCGCTTCAAAGTCAACGATTTGCATATTTTGCGAAAAAGACATTCTCTTACTCTCTCCTCAGCTCTTAAACGACAGGATTCAATTTGTCGTAAAGTTTCACACCCTCATCTGAAAACAGCGCTTTCGTGTAAGCTTGCTCAAAAGTTAGGCTTGGGTTTTTATCAACAATTTCTTTCGCCATAGCGGTTAGGCGGTCCTGAGGGGCTTTTTTCTCAACAGAAGCCTTGCCGACTTCCTTAAAGGCAGAACCCAGGGACTCATTGGCGGATTTCAAAACCTGAAGGGCGTATTCTTTATTATCGCCATCGAGGCCAGCCAAGGCTTTCAACAGTTGAGCCTTTTGGACTTCATCCCCAGGGAGGTTGGGGATTTCGGCATTTGCCTGTTTGGCAAATGCATTCAATTCCAGGACTTCCTGTTGGGACTTCAGGGTTTTGGCCATTTCAAGATTTTGTTTCACAACAGCTTCAAGCTGTTTCTGAATGGTTTCCGAAAGCCCCTCTTTGGCAACTTCAGCGGCCTTGGCCTCAGCGGCCTCCTTGTCGGCGATCGCTTTAGCGACTTCCTGGGCGGCATCGGCTTGAGATTTGGCGAGTTTGTCCTCAGCGGTTTTTTGATCCGCCTGGGCCTGCTCAAGAGCTTTTTGCATTTCTTCCAAGGTCATTTTAGGGACTCCCTCATTAAATTCTGCATCTGTTTTAATTTCAGATTCCTCGATCATAGCATCCGAATCACACGATCCGTTTTTTGTCAACAGCATGTTGGCAAATTGATTTGCTCCAATGGTGACATTTGATACTTCAGTGAGGATCAGCTTGTGACATTTCTTTTTAGCTTTCATCTAATTTTTCCCATACGGCATTGCCGCCTATTGAAAACATTTTGAGGTTGCCATCCTTGATGGATTTCCAAACCTCTGAATCGTCAATCTTCACACCAATCAGCCAGCCGACCTTTTTTAGATCAATCCCTAAAACCTTCTGAAGCTCTTTAGTGAACATCATCGATTCAACAATGGTTCCGGTGGATTCACCGACGTGCATTGTTTTATTGGATCTGGAGTCCTGCATGAATTCCACAACCGCATCAGCCAAAACGTCTTCCGGGATGATGTCACCATGTTGGTCGATGACTTCTTTCCCGTCTTTCTCCACCACAGAGGCCCACCCATAGACGAGCTGTTTGTCAGTAGCGCCGGTCTTGATGATCTCCCCCTCCATCTTGAGGGTATCGGCCCAGTCGGTCCGGTAGGGCATCACTTCTTCCGCCTCGAAGGAAAGCTCAAAAGTCGGGAGCTTTACTTTAGAAAGATCAAAATTAAGTCCCACATTATAAGAGACCGTCACATGTGGCTCCCGGTATTCCGCCCAATCGAAATCCATCCCGAGGGCAATTGCCTTCGTGTTTTGTTCATCTACCTCATGGCAGGGGAAGCTCAAAACCAAGGCCTCACGGTTTGGCCCAACGAACTTCAGAGAGTAAGGGGGGTATTCGTCATTTAACCCAATCTGTACCCGGATAGGGTTAACGAGCGGTTCATACCCGGCAAAACCATCAGGGGACCTGATGACGGTACAGTGAAGGAGTTCAGCCGGGACCGGGTTGGGGATCTTATTCTCTTCCGCCCATCTGGAAAGATTCACCTCAGTGGTGGCGTCGGGTTTCATCCATGAATAGATGCCGGCCGATTCCTTCCAGGTCCGTTCAGGAGATAAAAAACCCTGCTTCTCGACGGCGATCCAAGCGGCAAAGGATCGGTGGATCTCCCCCTGGTTGGGGGCAGCCAGGTAAGCCTTGTAGAAGGCTTCACGGGCTGGCATGTTGGGGATTTGGTTAAAGTCCATCAGTCACTCAAATAATCAATTTTGTAAAATACCGTACAGCGGCATTGCACCGTCAGGGCCGCAGGGGCACGGGGATCGCCCGGATATTGGATCAGATATCCCCCAGGGGCCTTGAAGGGTTCCCGGAGCCCCACCCCGTCGGGGTTCAGAGCCGGAATCCCCCCATGGGCATGCGCGGGTCTGGTTTTCCCATCTTTAGTATAAATCCACAAACGGCGGATCCGCTTTTCCTCAACCTGGCCCTTCTCTGCCATATCTTCCCAGAGGGCCTGGCCGGACATGCTGAGGGATCGGATCGATTCCGTGCGGGCGATGACTTCAGATCTGTACTTCAGATACCGGTCCCGATACCGGGCCGTCATTCGGTCAATCTGTTCACCCTTCAGGGCCTTATCTTTTAAATTCAGAATCGTCCGATCAAACCGTTTATCCCGAAGCGCTCTGTTAAGCGCTTCGGATGGCTTGTTGATCAATGCCTGCCGGTAGTTCGATACTGCCCGATCCTGTGATGCCGTCAGGCCAATGTGATTTTTTATCTCCCTGGCGGTCTCGATGGGGTTGATCCCACCCTGGAGGGAGCGGGATACAATCTGCTCAATCGTGGTTCGGGTTTCATCCGTCAGGCCACGGATCAGGGACCTCTTATACTGATCCAGCACCCCGGTCAGTTTTGGGTTTGCCTGATCGAAATAAACATGGGTGTCGACCCGAACGCCCTGCCCGAATGGATCCCGCGCTTGCGGGAGCGCCGGAACTTCTGCCGCGATAGCCTTCCCGGAAGTAACAAAGCTTTCACTTATCTGCTCCCCAAAGGGCTGAAAGGCGGCTGAAATGTTGGTTTCACTGATCTCCCCCAGTAGGAGATCCACTCGGCCCCGGCTGAGGAGATCCGTTATCTCAGTTTCCGGGATGACGGCTTGAAGGCGATCGAGGGAAAGCAAAAATGAGGCCGCCAGTGCTTTCTCATTTGCCGATTGAACGGTCTGGAGGTTCTGGCTTTGGTCCATTTTGTTCCCCTTGTTGTAGCGCTGGAGGTGTCATCTGGTCCCGATAGGTCATGATGTCTTCCGGTTGAATCTCCTCGGGGAGATCCGCCGCCTGGCGGAGAACCTTTTCAGTCTCGATGTCACCGCCAAAGACCATCCCGGCGGAAGCGAGCTTAGAGACGTAATCACCGAGTTCAACCAAATCTTGAGGGGCAATCTGTCCCGGGGTGAAGATCGGCAAAAAGATCGGATCAAACCCATTGATCCTCCACAACTTCGGCAGGAGATCGCGGTTAATGGTGTCGGCAATCCCCTTGACCATGCCCTCAATGGCCTTAATGAAAAGCTGAGTCTTTGATTTCGAGAGCGCAAAGGACCCCGCGTCAGTTGAGCCAAGCATGATAAAGTCAGCTAAAAAGGTTGTCGCGATCGCGCGATTGTACCGGAGGATAGTGTCATTAGTGTTAATCGCCCGTGAGCCGCCAGAGGTGATAAGGCTGACGTCAACCATTGGGGTGCTGCTCAAACTCCCATCTTCATTGGACCACAGATCGGAGGGGATCACGATCCCGCCTTGCTCGTTAAACTTCATGTCCCGAGCCATCTTTTTATAAAGCGCCAAGGCGGCGGAATTGATCGGATTGGTGATGATCTCCGACGGGATGCGGATAACCGGCAAGCCAGCCAGATCCCGCTCAATCCCGATTGCCTCGGTCCATTCAATATTCTTTTTAAAGTACCAAGGCCGGTAGCAGTTTCTCAGAAGGGATCGGCCTTCTGGGTTGTCCTTACGGGACGTGGTGCGGAACAGGATAGCCTTCTCCATGGGGATATAGATATTAGGGGCGCCATTGGGGTCTTGTTGATAAAATCCCAAGATATCCCCATTGGGTGCCCGTTCCCATCGGTCGATACTTTCTTGACCCCGAGGGGCGAGTTTGTGGAGGCCGATCCGGCCATCTGAATAATTGCTCGCCGCCATCCCGGCAGCAGGGCTTAACCCGTCCCGGCGCTTATAGACGGTTTCAAAGACCGAAAATCCAAAAACATTCTGAGTCAAGACCTCTGCCAAGAATTCACTCAAAGGTTGGTCCATATCGGATAAACACTCATCGGTGAACTCCGCATATTCGCCCGACGTGTCGGCCCCGCTGGGGCTAGACTTCCAATCGATGGCCTGAATGAGCCGCTCAATTCCGTTCAGGACGGCGCCGATGACGTCATCGTTATCAGCCATCTCACGATAAGTCTTTCGGCCACGGTCGCCCTGAAGTTCTGGGACAAATTCCTCCCAGATATACCCATTGGCGATCCTCAGACCCGTAACGCCCATTTGGGCCGTCGGGTCAATCGGAGGGGTTGCCTCGACCGGTTGGGCTGGCTTTGGTTTAAAGAAAGACATAATATCCATGAATCTATTCTATCTCGCGTATGGGTTGTAATGGGTCAGACCACTCTGGAGATCATTGTCCCGAAGCGCCCTAGGGGCCTGCTGTTCATTCCCGGTCGTGATAGGGCCACAGGTGATCGCTTTTGGCTGACGGGACCATTTCATGATACGGCTCAAATATTGCGACATCGCGTCAACGTCATCATCATGAGTCACGTTGGGGAAATTGCACCAGTTCGCCACCGTGGCCTTTACCCATGGCTTGTTCCTGGGGACAAAGACCTTTCCGGCCTCAAAGTACGTTGAGACAAAATTGACCCGTTCGGTCTTGCTCATCCCCATGTTCTTGCCGGGCATCATGGCGATCACCGGGATGGCGGAATCGGCCCGCATGTCCTGAATGAGCTGTTGCCCTGAGGCCTTATCCTCAATGAGGGCCTCCAGGGCGGGGTATTGTCTCCATTGGTCCCTGAAGGTCTTCTTAAGCTCCGGGTATGGCATCTTACGCTTAACCTGCTCAACCAGATAATGCCCATTGTCGCACTCGGCCCAGAGCTGACCGACTGAATAGTCATTCTCCTGTTTTTCCTTGATCGCGGTGTCCCAGGACCACCGGAAAGCCTTCACGGGCGGAAGCTCATCCCAGTATTGGATCCATTCCGGTAAGAGGATACCCTTGCCGGGGCTGACATTCCAGTTTCCCCCCAGGAGTTGCTCTCGGTCGATTCTCGGCAGGGCCATCAGGTTAGCGAGATAGCCGGGATCTTTTTCCATCAGGATCTTATTGTCATAAATGGAGGCCGCGATAAAGGTGAAGGACTTGGGAAGCGTTGGAAGTTCTGGGGTTGAGGGATACTTTTCCAAAAGTTCTTCAGCAGTGTCGCCCCAGAGGAATTCGTCTTCTCTGACGATGAACCACCGGATTTTACCCGACCGCTCTGGAATCGGCAGGCCATCTTCGCCGATCCACCAATCAATCAACTCCCTGACAAATGAATCCGAATCAGGGTTGCAGGTGGCCCGGATGTAAGGTTTGACCCCACAGGTGGAGCGATTCCGAGAAAACATATAGAAGAATTGCCCCCGGGTGAAGTGGGTCAACTCATCGAAACCCATCATGGGCAGCTCAGACCCCTGATAGGACAGCTTGTCCTTCTCGTGCTCCATATGGGCGAAGGTCACGCTTGCCCCGCTGGGGAAAGTCCACTGAAGCTTGGAGATCAAGGGCTTCCCGCCCAGTTGGGGAAACATGGCTTGGCTCTGATCCCAGAGTGAACCTTGTTTTTTGATCTGTGGAGAGGTCCTGCGGAATATGACAGCGCCGAAGTTGGGGTTATCGGTGTTGCGAAATGACTCAGCGAGAAGGCTCCAGGATTTTCCACCCCCCGCCGCCCCGCCATAAATGGCTACGTCAGCGGATGTTGACAAGAATAACTCCTGCGGGCCTGGCTGAGGGGACATCTCTATAGTCAAAATAGCCTCACTTGTTGAGCCTCTGAGATAAGGTTTTTCCAGCTTTAGGCTTCTGTTGTTCAAAAACGCTCGATAGTTCCAAGAATTCCTTCAACCCCGGCAAGGTCTTAGCGGGCTCTTCCAGAGCCTTACAGAATTTTTCCCACGCCTCTGCGTCTAACCTTGCCTCGCTCACAATACCCTCAGATGGCTTTCTTTTTTTTTGTAAAAATCACAATTCCTGACCCCGAAGGCATCGTCAATAAAGACCACCTGGGTCACTAGGGCCTCCAGGAGGGGGCAGAGAGGCTCCTCCTCTGTTCTTTTTCCGCCATTCGTGCAGGTCCCGCACTGGTCATCTTTTTCGATACAGATTTGGCCATTATCGCCCAAAAACATCAGCCCCTCCAGCGGTTACCAGAAATGAAAAATATAGTCGTCGCCCCCGAGGGGTACATCCCGACATGAGCTTTGGCCCAAGTACTATAGCCCATGTTATACCCGAGATTGTATTGACTTGACGTCCCGGCCTGGATGGCTCGGTTCTTCTTTCCTGGTCCGTGGCCGTGGCCCCCTGAGGCGGCCCTGCCGGTCTTGGCCATCCCGGCCAGACTCCCCCGGGAACCATTGACGCCCTTGTCGAAGTGTTGGTTAAAATCCACCCCAAGGATTTCTACTTTTTCAGATCTGTCATGAAAGATGACACTTTCGGGATTTCGGATTCGTGATTCCATATAAAGCTTCAGCGGATGGGGGATAGAGATCTCCATTCCCCGGCAGGTGATCCCCTGGAGGACTTGAAGATTTAGCTCGTGATAGATCAGGGCATTCTCGGGATCCTGCCTGATATCGGCTTCTTTGAGCCACCGCTGAAGGGCGTCATTGTGGTTTGAGGGGACGATGTGGTAAATCGTATCGGGTCGATTCAGGCAATCAGAAAAGAAGTCCACCAGCCGGGTAAGCTCATCATCGACTGAATTTAGCCCCCAGTGGTGCTTGGCGAAGTTCAGATGAACATCCCCCCGGTGGTGGTGATTGGCTGAGAAGAAGTCCAAGACGTCATGATGGAATTCATGCTCGGGGTTCAGGACCTCAGTGATGGATCCCGCCCCCCAGGTGGCGGCCTTCACGCCTGGATCGATAAAGTCCAAATGGGTATCCCCGCAACTTAACGCCTTGAGGCGATGCTGCCCAGTAGTGCCATCAGGAGAATAGTAGCTATCAAGATCGTAGAATCCCCCATGGGGGTCGGCCTCAATATTCCTTAACCAGAAGTCTTCTCCATCTCGCTCCACCACCACGGCCCCACAGGCATGGCGGGCTGTGGCCTTCATGCCTGCGACTGATTCACTGTAGCGGGATTCCGTCACGGCGCCGGTGGTCATGAAGATCCGGGGGTTGTCCCCGACAGGGCGGGCGGCGGTTTTAGTCTCGATCGTGGGGTGGCCGATGACAAAGCTCCTCTGGGGGTCCAGGATATCCAGACCCGCCAGGGGGCTGGCGGCGGTGGCCTGGATGAAGGAATTGCCCATGATAGTCAACAAACCATTCACCTCGAATGAGTCAAGATGGATGTCATCCCGGAGTTCTCTGGCCCACCAGGTGGCTCCATCCTGCTTGGCCAAGTAGGCGGAAACGTTCTTATACCGGATGGGGATCACGAGGAGCTTTGCCCCCCGGTGCTGGCAGTATTGGCGCAAGCTGGCCAGAAATGGCTCATTAATGGCGGTATTGTTAATCGCGCAAGTGACGATGAAGATTGATTTTTCATTATTGACAATGGGGGTCTGGACGCCCGGGGAGCTGAGTCGGGTTTTCTTCTTTATATTTAATTCTGAAATCCAATCGAAAAAAGTAGACTTTGCGACGCCGAGGAGCTTGGCGGCCTTTCTGACAGACCCGGCTCTCTCTAGAGCCTCGATGATTTCGCCAGTAGGAGGTTTAGCCGTTTTTGGACTTGACATTTAAAATCCTCATGCTACCCATGGCACAATAGTATCATTTTAAAAACAAACGATCAAAGGATTGACAAATATAGAATGTGATGTAAGATATATTTAACTGAACGGTTGGTGGGCTGATTAATACCAGTAAGCCAATCAGTAAATCCTGCTCTTGAGTCGAAAAGGGATCGCCCCGTGCCTTCAGGGGGTATCGTTTCTGAAGGCGCCAGTCTTGGCTGATTGACTCTCGCGCCGGTTTACGCCGGAATCTGATGAAAGAAGCCGAAGTCCCTTGGCTAGGGGGACTTGATACCCTAGCCACCTTTTACTTTGGCGTCTGGACCTTGTAACTCCCGACAAGAGTAAATGCCGGCTTTTCTTTATTCTTCATACCTTGTCCCCCGGCAGGACCGACAGACTATCCAGATCTCCATCCCGGCGGGCCAGTGCTGAAGCTCCCAGGCCGACAGGAGATCAGCCGGGACACACAAGACCTCAAGGATCTTGCCCCGCCCACCGCAGTCCTGACACCGTCTGGCCTCAACGTTTTTTCGCATCCTTCTTGGCCTTCTGGTTTGCAACTTTTGCCGCCTTCTTGGCTTTATTGATCGCCTCAGTCCCGTTCGCCTTATAGGCCTTACACTTCTCCTTGTTCCGGCCCTTTTTCGCATTGCCCGCCATTGTTGGATCTCCCATTGTCGGGCAGATACAGGGTTACCCTGGTGGCCCCGTCTCCGCCGGTTTCTGTCACTTCATGTTTTTCAGACCAGTTAGCCCGGTTCTTCATGTTGAGTTCCCAAACCTTGGTGTTGAAATTTTTGATCTTGCCAAACATGGCATTCATCCCGGCGTTCTCCATCATTAGAAGATACTCTGCTTCCCCGAACTCTTTTGCCTCGGCGAATTCGGGGACAATTTTCAACCAATTGTGCATTGTCGCCATCTTGACGCGAATCACAGCGGCGAAGGATGAGAAAGATTTACCTTTCTTCATATGCTCAATGAGCTGTTCCGCATATTCGCGCCTGTAAGTATATGGCTTCGTGGGTGGCATTTTGCCTCCTAGAGAAACGCGGGCCTAAACCCGCGAGGAACAACAGTGGAAAGGAAAGGACACAATTCTATTATAAATCCTCGCTGACACTCTGCCAGCCTTCATCCCAAGCCCGATGCTCACTGCTAGCCTCCGGGTAGGGGTTCCAAACCCTTTGGGCGTTATGTTCGCTTCGGCTGACATAACCTTCCCGGTGGGCTTTGGCGATCGGGTCGGGGCCGGTGGCCTTGATCTCAGGAGTCTCTTCACCCATGAGCATTTTTTCAAACCCCACCATGGAAACCTGAAAGTCGCCATCATCTCTCATCTGGTCCAGGAGGGTGATGATGATGTCTGTGGCGTACATGGTTTTGGGCATTTTTTCAAGATCGGGTTTCATCATCCATCCTTTCGGGGCCGACTCATTATAGAGTCAGCTAAAATACTAACATCCTTTTGCATCTCGACCAAGTGCGTCGATAGCTTAATCGCCTGCTTGGTGTGGGGGCCGATCTGTTCCTCAAGCTCCCTTATTCGGATCAATAGAGCCCCCAGGCGAGACGTCAAAGCCACTAACCAAATAATGACAATCCACTCAAACACTCAAGGCCTCCTTCCGGCCCAGGAGGTTATAACATTCTTCCCGCTCGGTTCCTTGGGGCCACGGAGACAGCTTCCTGAAAGATTGGCCTTTCTTGATATTGTAAACCGTTGATGCCGATATCCCGGTTAATTTTGCAATTGTCTTATGATCGGAAGTAACTTCCAGAAGCGTCTTGACATTTCGGGCGAGATTCTCATCCAGGCGTTTTTCGATAAAACTGCGTTCCCGATGGGGAGCATTAGTGCATTTTTGCGGTTTCATCCCAACCCTGTAGAGTGTTCCGCCATACCGGCGATCCTCTTTAATGTAATTGACAAAATCAATGCGACATTGCCCTATTGGGGGAATGGTGTAAATCTTGGCCCCATTCTGGCTAACTGAAGTCACCCCAGGGCAGATCTTCCAAAAGAATTTACTGAAAGGAGTCTGACCGATTGGTGAAGTGATCCCAGTTTGGGACTTGTGGGCATAATCAGCATACAGGTTTTGAAAGGATACTTTAGAGCCGAAAATAGGATCCAAGTCATTGTTCAATAATGATTCCCACCATGATTTTACGCCAGAATAAGTTAAGGTGATGTCTGATAATGCCCCAGATGTGCAATTTATTTTCATAAGAGGCGCTGTAATCTTCCTATTCTCAAGGGACTCCTCAAGGCCTTGAAAGATTTGACTCTTGAGGGCTTCCTGAATCCGATCTTTTTCGCTGCTCATGCGATCATCGAGATACGATGAATATTTTTCAAATTTTTCATTTATTTTTGCGTCAATCTTTTTGTCAATTGCTTCCCAGATTTTATCCCATGGAAAGATCATTCATTTTCTCCTTCAACTGTTCTGCTCTCTGCTTTAATTTCTCTAGTGCGGGGCCGGAGGCCAGCATGGCATCACCTGAAAGTCGGCCTTCCTCACGGGCCTCCAGGATATCGCAATAGGTCTCCCGCAAGAGACGTAAATATTCATTATCGTTCATTTGTCCAGTATTGCACATATGGGAATGTTATGCAACAATAGCGGCAATGGTAAGTTTGGGAGTAAAAATGAAAAACCACGCGGAAATTTATCAAGCACTTTTGGATGGAAAAAAATTGACGTTCTCTCAAAAATCCTACGTCTGGCTCGAAGACGGAACCCTTGTCAATCAGGCCGGCAACTGCCCAGAGAGCAACTTTTTATTCCCGGAAGACTGGGAAATCTACAAAGAGCCCAAAAAGAGCCTGACTTATGAGGAAGCGATTGCTTGCCGAAAGGTGAGGATCGTGTGGCCGAATGGGTGTGGGCAGGTTGTGGACCGCAATTCTGGAATGGATTGGGCGCTGACTCGCTTTGACCTTGCCGAGCGCCGTGGGTATTTGATGGAGGAGGAGGTGGAGTGATAATCTGTGATTTTTGCTTTAAATCGCAGTACGCAGTCAAACTGCTTATAGCAGGGCCAAATGTGATGATTTGCAATGCATGTGTGGATATTTGCAATGAAGTTGTGGCGGAACACGCCAAGGAAGGGACGAAAACCAATGACTGACAAGATGACGCCGGAAGAAGATTATCAACATTGGCTTGAAAGTCTGTCTGGTTCAGATCTTCATGAGGACTGCTATTTTGTGACAAGTGACGAGATTTTGGAGCTAGATACAATCATCGTCAATGAACGCGCCCAGGCCGTGGAGGAGTATCGACAAGATCTAATCCGTCGTGGCATTAGTGCGCTAGAGGACACAGATCGCAATCCTGCAATGATCCTCGTACTAGAGATCTATCGCGCCTTTGGCTGGCAAGGTGGCACAATCCATCAAGTGATCGCCGAGATAAAAAGGCTTCGTGAGGTGGGAAAAGGCCACCAGTGGCAGCCGATTGAGACCGCGCCGAAAGATACCAGCCAATATATACTTGCCTCCAGAACAACCGGAAGAGCATACTGGATTGTGTTTTGGCACCCAATGAAGGACGGCTGGTTTATCCCTGGGGCAAATACAAGCGTTTGTCCCACCCACTGGATGCCGCTGCCAGAGCCGCCACAGAGTCAGATGAAGGAGGGGATCTAATGCCTTTTTACGAGTTACCCGGCCCAAAGGTTGTTGAAAAGTACACTGAATATCTTCGTATAGCAAAGGCAGACCCAAATGGTGAATGGAATTCAAATGAATATTGGATGAGTTGTGGCTTTAAGGCCGCCTGCACAATGTTTTTTGGCACTGTGTACGCTGGCTCTCTTATAATGCAGTCCGATAGTTTGCTTGAGGAGGAGACAGCCCAGGCCGTCCAGACCTTCCCTGAGGCCTACGAGGGCGCCAAGGCCAGACAGCCACTAGTGGGCGAGATTCTGCAACTTTCCCCGATTCCGGGAAAGTTGGATGTGCCACGCTTCTCCAGCACAGATGAGCCGGGGGTGTAGGCGGATGAAGGTACTTGTTGGCTGCGAATTCAGTGGGATTGTGCGGGACGCCTTTCTGATGGCTGGTCACGAGGCTGTATCCTGCGACCTTCTTCCCACGGAAAGCCCAGGGCCTCACATTCAAGGTAATATTCTGGATCATTTGGATGACGGGTGGGACCTAGGCATTTTCCACCCGCCTTGCACCTACTTATCGAATAGCGGGGTCCGCTGGCTGCATTCCGACCCGAAGCGGTGGGAACTTATGGCCGATGCGGCTCATTTTTTCAACACGATCTTGTCCGCTAATATCCCCTCGATCTGTGTCGAAAACCCGATCCAACATAAATACGCGCGGGCGCTTATCCCATTGTATCAACAGATCATACACCCGTGGCAGTACGGACACCCGGAATCAAAGACGACTTGTCTTTGGCTTAAGAACCTACACCCCTTAGTGACAACAAGAATCATGGAGGAGCGGGAACAAAGGCTTTGGAAGCTGCCGCCCAGCCTAACCCGCTGGAAGAAGCGCAGTGTTACTTATGCCGGAATCGCTCAGGCGATGGCAGAGCAATGGAGCAAGTATGCATAATAATAAATTTTTACAACGGGCAATGCCGCAAAAATTGATTGAACAGAAGGAGGACCCCCAACCGTGACCAAATTTAGCGCCCACCTGGATCGCGTATCAGCCATTGTGGACAAGTGGCCCGAATGGAAACGTAATATTTTTGGAGGAAACGAGAAAAATGACACATTTATTTTGGGAATCCTATGAGTCCGAAATAAGCCCTGAAGGCTATCGTATTGTGCAACTGGAGGGCGAGGTTGAGCGGCTGAAGGAAAGCGTAAAGTGGTATGACAGCCATTTAAGCGCCGTCAATGTGGTTTTTTTATCCAAAAGGGGGCGGGTAGTTGCGTCTATTTTCTGAGATGCTGGTACACCCTCGTCCAGGCCTACTGGGACGTCAGGCAGGGACACGAGCGGGCAAAGCTTTGGCAACGTATTGGTAAGGATTTGAAGGAAAAGAACAAAAATGCTGACAAATGAGGAATTAAATGCGATTCACAAGCGCTACCCGTTTAATCAGGATGGGGATATCTGGCATTTGCTGGCCCACATCACCGAGCAGCAGGAGGCCATTGAGAAGCTGCGGGAGGCGCTGAAGTGGTACGACTTTAAAGACATTCCGGGCAAAGAGAGCTATGATCAGTGGAAAAATAGGACTAAAGTCAAAGCGGGAGAGATTGCGGAAACGGCCCTCGCCACCCCCATCGCCCAAAAGGCCCAAGCGGAGGCGAGGGTGCTGGAAGCGGCGAAGGGGATGGTGGCGGAGATGGAAAGACGCGGGATTGACACGCACGGGGAGAGTTTCAATCCTCTTTATCGGCATATTGTTGATGCCGTCGAAGCCCTCCGGGCGCTGGAAGGGGGCGGTAGATGCTTTGGATAAATCAGATTTTTTGTAAGCACAAATGGGAATACAGGGGTGAATGGAAAAACTTCTTCGGGGCCACAGCAACACGATACCAATGCAAACATTGCAAAAAAATCATTCACGAGGAGGGATAGAAATGCTGTTGAGACTCCTTAAATTCTTGATTGGCTGGGAACCTTGCCGACATCAATATGAAAAGGTGGCAAATGTTTTTGAGGATGGTGATTACACCCTTCCCATACATATCAAATATCGCTGTGTCCATTGTTGCAAAGTCAAAAAAGTTTAGGGAAGGATTAAAAAATGCTGACAAATGAGGAATTGCAGGCGATAGCCGAGCTTGAGGAAAGAGCCACTAAAGGGCCTTGGTTTATAAAAACCGACTCCTGTGATTGTGGAGACGGCTATGGATGCTCTCACAGGGCGTGGGGCTATGAGCTTTATCGTGTAGATCCAGAACCAGATCCCGAATGGGGAGACATGGAAACAAAAGCCCGCCAATGCCTTTCCGGTCTATATCAGCGTCCGGTTGCTGAAGATATTATAATAAGCGTTGATGATGGTGAATTCTGTGCCACCGCCCGCACAAACATCCCCGCGCTCCTGGCCCACATCACCGAGCAGGCGGAGACCATTGGGAAGCTGAGGGACGTAATCAGAAAATCTACCACCTATCGATACCAGACGTGTGATGGCACTTGGTGTACAGGGTGCTGGAAAGACTTGGCACGCGATACCCTCGCCGAAACAGCCGCGTTTGAGACCAACAATGTTTAAAAAAGCTAAAATAGATCTCAACACTTATCTGATCGCTGATCTCCATCTCGGCCATAAGGGAATTATCAAATTTTCCAGAACTGAATTCGAGACCCTCGACCAGCACCACGCGGCCATTGTTGAGAGATGGAACTCAGTCGTTTGCCCCAATGACAAAATACTGATCCTGGGCGATCTAGCGTTTACGATCCCTGAGCTTGAAATCCTCCATGACCTGAAAGGGAGCAAGATCCTCGTCATGGGGAACCATGACCTTAACAGCGCCTCCAGGTATTTGAAGTATGTCGATGACATCGGAGGCGCAGTCAACTGCACCATAGGGGATAAACGGCTGATCTTCACCCATATCCCGATTCACCCAAATTGCATGCGATGGGATCTCAATATTCACGGCCACCTCCATGGGGGGCAGATTTTGGATCATACGCAAGTGGACAAGCCAAGGGATTTGCGATATTATTGCGTAAGTTGGGAGATCCTAAACGGATATCCCGTGAAGTTAGGAACAGTACTGGAAAGGATTGATAATGAAAATCACCATCCCGGCGGAATTAATCCCCAAGAGCATTGAAATTCAATGCAACCCGGATGGGTCCCTCTCTCCACTGGTGACAATAAGATTTGCCATCTCGCCACAACGGGAAGGCGTCTCTGGGAGAGAAAGTATCTACACTTATTCAAATTTCATTTCTGCCGCCCTGGTGGGGAGGCTCGTTGAAGAAATCACCCAAGGGGTTGAGGAGAAGCTCATAAAAGATCTTTCAGAAGACCTGGGGGAGGAATGAGCCATCCTGAGCCGAGAATCAATATAGCGCCCCTCAGGGATGCCGGTTATACCTTTATTTTGCGCCAGAGCAACACGGATGGACACTGGAAGTATAAAAACGGCCCCCTGATGAGTACTGCCAATGCCCTGAAGGACCTAGAGAAGAGGAAAATTGCTATCCATAGCCGCAAAGTTATGAAGCGACCCGCCTGGGAGGGGATTTAACCAGCAGGGAGGATAATGGAGGAAGCAATGTCGTTTTCCCGAGGTAACCATGGTCAGCGCCATTTATGTCTTCACCGGTGATCGGACCACCTATGTCTACCTCCCCCAGAGGGGGCTGCCCAACGGGGCTGCGTTGGCGGAATGGGTTTTCAGATACCTACATGAATATTACTATTTATTTACTTTATAGATCCATGGTGGATAACATGGAGGGTTAGGGATTATTGACACCAGGTGGAATTTTAGATAAAATTACGTAATATCAGCAGAAGGAAACAGCAGTGAATTATAAAGAATTTATCACCCTGGCCAGTCAGGGGAAAAAGCTCCGAGATAAAACTTGGGGTAAGGAACTGTGGATCCAGATGAGGGATGATGGGACTTTTATCAGCTCGGACGGTCGGGCAATGCACTATCAGGCTGGGGCAGACGTTTCTGAATTTGAGATCTTTATCGAGCCCGTGACCTTTGAGGCATGTCTGGCTGCGCAAAGTGTCAATATTATATTTCCCGGCGGAAACGGATCTTCTGATGATAGCTATACTCAATCAGGCGGTTGGACCCTCCAGGAGCTTTCAGTTTTTGATCTCGCCATCCGGTATGGTTGGGAAATCGAACTCTCATGATCGCCATCCCCGACATTCATGGCCGCTATGATCGCCTTCAGGCCATTCTGAAACTGTTAAAAGAGGCCGGAAAGGCCGATCCCAAAAATATGATCTTCCTCGGGGATTATGTAGACCGAGGCCCGGAGTCGGCCCAAGTGGTCTCGACCCTGCGGGAGTTTCAGCGCCAAGGGGCTATTGTCCTTAAGGGCAATCATGAGGGGCTGATGTGTGATGCGGTTTTAAAGGGCCACTTTGAAGCAACTTCCCTTTGGGAGATGAACGGCGGGGGTGAGACAAGGCGATCCTATCATGCGACCTATCAGGACCCCAGCGCAGCCCTGAGGTATGATGCCAAGTGGCTGCAGGATCTGCCGCTCTATCACGAGAACGAAACGGAGTTCTTCTCTCACGCGCCCCTGCCACCGCTGTTAGAAAAATCTTCTCAATTCCCAGATTGGCGCTTGGCGCTCCTGAATGAGCAGATTATGACCTGGAGCTACTTCCAGCCAGAGAATGCCGCCTTCAAGGTGCCGGGCAAGGATGCCTATTGCGGCCACGTCCACGCCCTCCGGGCCAATATCTGGTTACCTCGCTTTTATGAACGCTATGCCTACCTGGATGCCGGGTGCGGTTGCCTCCCTGATGCTAAACTGGTGGCTTTCGATACTGAAGAAAAGAGACTTTATGTTGATGACCTGGAGAAACAATATGGAACCTTTGAGTAAAGACAAAGAACTAGCGGAAGACTGGCGGGAGCTGGCGGAGGCTTTTCTAAAATTGCAGGATGTGGCCCAGAGGATGGTACCATTAGTGGTCGATCATGCTGAGGACCTGAAAAAGCGCCTTGCCCACAAGAGCGCCTCTTGGTCTGCCCTGAAGCACAAGGGCAAGAATCAGCGGCACGAGCTGGATCGTCAGCAAAGGAGGCTCCAGAAGCAAAAGCGAAAAATCGAGGAATTGACCCTTGAGAACCAAGGATTGAAACAGCTCATCACCATTAGGGCGATGGACAGTATGGGCTATAAAGTTGCCGAGGCTTTTTCACCGGACTCTGGCAGGTCCCCTGAAGGCATTGACGATTGAAAGACGACATTGCAGCCGCCATGGAGATTGTCCTGAAGGGGGGCGGAAGTATCCCGACATTGCTCTTTATCCCCGGGCACGGATTCTTGGACGCTCAGGGGATCCGGGATCTCCTGATGGGGCTCAATGATTCTTCTTTAGATTTTCTCAAAAAACTCCAAACCTGTCACCCAGTAAGGGTTTTCAAAGGCAAGTCTCAGCCGATCCCCGGCGGCGGCTTCGGGGGAAGGTTAAAGCTCAACCGCCTCAGCGACAAAAAGGATCCCTGACGTCAAGGCCCCAGAGGACTGGATGACCAACGCAGCAGCGGATTCGGTGGCGAGGATGAAGCTATCGACGTCCCCACAGGGGACCGAAACCTGTAGGCCATCATTGGCGGCCAGCTCAGGGATGCAGAGCGTGGTGGAGCCGCTTTTGAACGTAATGTTCATCGCGGTGCCATCGCTGATCCAGGCTCCGACGAGAAAGATTTTAGCAACCCCGGTGGGGGTTCGGATGGTCAGATCTGCCCCGGTGGTGTCGATAACGACTTTATACCCGTAGACGGTGGCCTTGCCCCGGCGGGTAATGGTGCTGACGAGTGTTGCTGAATTGGCCATAAGGATCTCCCTGTCTGTTTATTTGATCATAAGCCATGGATCTGCTATGATGACTCCACCATAGCTAAACCTTTATCCTTATCTGGCCGCAAGAAATTGTGGCTTTTCTTTGTGAATCCTCATTTGACTGTCATTTGATTCTGGTATTATAATTGTATACCAGAAAGGGAAAGAGGAACGACAGATGAACAGCCCGAAAACGAAACCAGAACGCCTTCAAGAAGAACTTGAACTTTCCCTGGATGTCCTTGACTCACTCCAGGAGAAAATTGCCGCAATGCGGATCCTCTTGGAAACCGGCAAGGCTGATCAGTATGCTGGCCGAGAGCTTCGATTCGCTGAAGCGTCCCTGCCGGGGGCTGAGTATGATATCCGGCGGTTTCAAGAAGCGATTGCCCTTTCAGCTTAGGCTGAAGGGCTCGCCGTTGCGGGTGATCGGGAGGGTGGGGTAAACTCTTCTAACTTTATAGAGCATCTCATCACACGCCTGCGGGCTGCCAGAACCAACAATGAGCTGGTGTGTGCCTATGTCAAAAATATCACCCGGTTGACAAAATCCAGTTTCAGGCGCCTGTGGGGGCGGGGCCATTGGAGCTTCCAACTCCTCAACGGATTCCCCCAAGTCCAGATCGGGGAAATTGATCTCATCCAGCAATTCTGAAAGATCTATATCCTCCACGAAGGCGTCAAAGCTCTCCTGGGTGATGGTGCCGTGCTCGCTTGATGCCTGGAGGACCAGGGCCTTCGCGCCTTCGATGGACTCGGCCCATATCTCGACAACCGGGAGGTCTGGCACGGTATAACCTTCGGCCTCTAGTTCCGCCAAGGCCTTGCAGCGCCCAGCGCCGTCGATGATGAGGCGGTGATCGGCCCAGACGTAGAAAGGAAAGCAGAATCCACGGTTGACTATTGCGTTTTTGAGTTTTGAGATATCTCGGTCCTCAACGGCCTTGAGGGTATTGGCCTCGAAGGTCTTCAGCTCCCCCCAGGAGAGGGTTGGAACGTTTTGGACCTGAATGGGGAAGGTCTTTTGTTTCTTGGCCATGTGTGTCTCCAATTAGGAAGTTCCTAATTGGATTTTACTTGCCAGATGGGCGAAGTTATGTAACAATTGGAATATGAAACAATTCCTTTCCAACCGGCAAAAATCCCGCACCCCGAGAGGTGGCGGCTTTTGGTGCGTGAATTGTGATCGATGTATCGTTTCAGCGGGGCAGAGATGTCCTGTCTGTAGAGTCAGAAACGGAAAAAAGAGAGATAAGCCTTGAAGATAATCGTTTGTGGCGGCAGAAATTACACCGATAAGTCTTTTGTCTTTGAGTGCCTGGATGAGCTGAACGCGACAGGATTTATTGATCAGATCATTAATGGCGGAGCCAATGGCGCTGACGCCTGGGCCGAACTATGGGCAAAAGAACGGGGCAAGGATTGTGTCACTATCCCGGCCAATTGGCTAAAATTTGGCAACCAAGCCGGGCCAATCAGAAACGCGCAAATGATCCAAATGAAGCCGGATCTCGTGGTGGCGTTCCCAGGGGGTAAGGGCACGGCCAACATGGCCCGGCAGGCAGTCTCGGCAGGTATAGAAGTCTGGAAAATGGAAAGGGATAAAAGTGACTGAACCTTACAATTCCCATAAAGCTGGTAAAGATTTGGCCGCCAAGGTTAGGCCCTTATTCCGGGCGGGCCTTCTTGGCAGCCATGGAATCTTTCCCGGCTACAAGAATTATCTTTTGGTTCGATAACTGATAATCCTCATACAATTCCATAAATCGTTTTAGTATAATAACCATATACCAGACAACAGAGGAACGCTCAATGATTCTTTACGCCGGAACCCTGCACCAAACCCCCGCCATCAGCTCTACTGATGCCCAACCGTGCCCGCACTGCGAAGGTTCCGGGGTCATCTGGGGCGGGGAAGATGACCTGACCTGCCTGGACTGTGATGGCTTGGGCCATCGGGTGGTGGAGCTGTGAAGGTCGTAATTTCTGAATGTCATGGGGGCTTTGGGTTGTCTGAGGCCGCCCAGATGTGGATCGCGGAAAAGGGATTGAACCCTGATGCCCTCTTGGCCCAGTGGACCGCTGGGGAGCTGCGGGGGCTCCAGGTCCTAGTTGATTGCGTGGAAGCCCTTGGGGAGCGGGTCAACACCTCTTTCTCAAAGCTCTCCGTGATAGAGATCCCCGAGGGGGTGGATTTTGAGATACTGGATTACGACGGCTGGGAGTGGGTGGCGGAACGCCATCGGCGGTGGCCTGGATGACTTGGTTTGAGGCTTTTCTCTGGACCCTTGCTGGGATCTGGATTGCAGAAAATTTAACAAAAAGAAAGGAAACAAAATGCAAACAATGAGTTTTGAAATTCCCCTCGGGAGTGACGTTCAGGATGTCGTGACCGGCTTTAAGGGGCGGATTGATTCGGTTTGCCTGTGTCTAAATGGCTGCATCCGCTACAGTGTGACGCCGATGGTCAAAGATGGCGGCATCGGGGAGGGCTATTGGTTTGACTCCCAGAGGATCGAACTCCTCGGACCAGGCATTAACGCCACCAAGCCCCAAGAGCAAACGGGGACCGGTGGGCCGATGACACGGAGCCTAATGGAAAAATCAGCCCGGGGGTGAGAATATGATAATACTCATAGAACTCCCTTATGGATTCTGGTATTATAATTGTATACCAGAAAGGGAAAGAGGAACGCCCAGTGAACGCCATCGAAACTGCCCAAGCCATCATCGCCAAAGCCCAAGCCACCCTGGCAGATCCCAGTGCTGAACGCGCCAAAGGCGAGGCTTATGTGGACGCCTTGGCGGCTTCGGGAAATCAAGTCAACCAAGCCCTGGCGGCTGGGCTTGACCGGCACCACAGCGCCAATATCATCGCCCAAACGGATTTTGAATTTGATCGCCGGGACGCCTTCGGGCCTAAAGGAACCGTTCAAGATAGCCGAGAAAACCGCATTGAAGCGGCTGACCTCTTGGACGCCTTCGAAGAGGAAATGGGCTGGTAAAAAAATAAATATACCGATCGGTAGATTAATTTCTACCATAATAGAAGTATAAACTATGCCATAAGTATATACTATTGAGTTAATATGTAAAGGGGAAGTCATGCCAAAAAACAACCCAGAGCCCAGGACGGCGCACATCTTCTCAATTCCGGATCGTGAATTTCAAGCCCTCAAGAGCTTGGCCGCCCAGGCGGGGGTTTCGATTGCTCAATACTGTGAGGACCTAATCATGCTCAATCCCGATATTGAGATTGAGAGAAAAGAAAAGTGCAAAAACAGAAATATCAACATGTCGGCCACCACCTGGGCGCGGCTCAAAGAGCGGGGAGACCAACTTGGAGTTTCGGCTTGCTCGGTCCTGAGGGGGTTAATCGGCCCAGCGGCCTTGGTGGATGTCAGATTCATGCAGAATGGTATTCATGTTGTGGCCTCCCCGATGGTCAAGAAGGTGGTCTATAACGCCCCAGGGGGGTAGATAAAGTCACCTGGAAGGCGAACCTAGACCCCTTAACTGGACCTCAGAAACCATTGCGCGGGCTCCCGCTCCCCCAAATGACACCAGGATACAAGCCAGACATTTGGATGATGGGGGAAGCTTATCCTTCTTTGGAATAATTTTATTTACACAATACCCCTTAGCGAGCGCCAATAGGCGCTCTTTCCTTTTGTGATAATCCTCATAGAAATATTGATCAAAACTATGGTATAATATCCTCATACCAGAAAGAAAAGTTTATCAGTGCCCCTGAAAGGAGCCTACCGATGCCTACCCCAACTCAACTCTGCCGCCTTAAAGGTCACTTAAAGGAACAATTCCTTCAGGCTCCAATCACGGTCATCACCGGAGAGGCAAGCGAGGCTTTCCCTCACCGGTGGGTGGCGGAACGTTATCCTGCTTCAATTTGCTTAACCTGGCAGGCCAAAGTAGATTATTGCCAAGAATGCTTTATTGAGCTTCCCGCCTAAAGCGGCTCAGCCGCACCCCTGCGTGCCTCGCAACAAGCGGGGCACTTTAGGTTTTCACCCTTTCGGGCTGGCCACTCCTTGGCGGCTGAGTTGTAGTGTTCGTCCCAGTGGGTCGGGATCACACCTGAGGGGTTGGCTCTGGTCTTTTGACGATTGCCGCCCTGACCGTCCAGTTGGTCCTCGGCTGATGCCTCCATCTTGCGGGTCTGTTGGGTCTTGATGTGTCGAGTATTCCAGTGGTGACAAACCCGAGGGTTGCGACGGGTACGGCTCATCAATCCCACCAGTGGTTGCCGAGTCGGGCCACCATTTGCCAGATCCGATCCCAGTGGTATTTTTCCAGTTTTTCAGAATTTTCATACTGGGCACGCGCCAGTAACGCTTCACCGAAGCGCTTTTCAATCTTCCAGCCGTCAGGATCTTTAATACAATCCAGCTCCACCACTCCTGTACACAGCCACGGTGAATTCTGGTATCGATCAATATGGGTCCTCATTATGGCGATCTGTTCCGCCCTTTTGGCCCCATCGAGCCTGTAGCCGTCCTGGACCGAGGCCTCTAGACGTTTCAGCTTAAAAGACATTATAGGCAAAATTGCCAAAAAGTCAAAGTCATTATCTCACCAGATAATCGGTAGCCAATCCCAGGTTCGGCTTCTCTAATTCTCTTCATCTCCTGACCCACCCACGCGGTACAGGGCGGCCCTCTGATCTAAAGTAATAGGGTTGGACCCCCAATATTGAAATCATGTGCCTTAATGCCTCGCTGGGGGTATGGAAAAATCTCTTTACGTTCTGGAAGACCAGAATATTCCGATCCCGATAGTGTTTTCTTGCTTTTGGATCCCGATAGCCTCTTTTGACCTGGAGGCGTTTTGTGCGGATCTGATCGACGTCGAGGTATTCGATTTTGAAATCAAAGCCACTCCCGTCCTCAATAGAACCCATACGGGACCGCCGATAACGGATCAGATAGTCCCGATCCTGAGCCCGTCCCAGGAGGGCCTCCACGAAGTGCTCAGCCGCCAGGCCGAGCTGGCTAATGGGATCGTCGTAATTATGTTTAGTTTTGGTTTTCTTCAATGACCCATAACCTCGGGAAGCCGTCTATGAGGAGTTTCTGACCTTCAGAATCCCACCAGAGGGAGAAGGTAAAGAACTCTATTACTTCTGTAACTGTTTTTTGCATCATGTGGATATTTTATTATTTTTCTGAAATTTACGCAAGATGACCCAGCTACTGCCGGGCCATCTGCTCAATTTTTTCCTTATTGGCTTTGATCCATGCGTGTGCCTCGCGGGACATCCGGTGGCCGTAGATGACCTTCACCTCCTCTGGTGGCTTGGGTGGGCGGCCACGAGGGCGCTTGGGGGTTGAGTCAGGCATCGCGCTCAACCTCTATGCTAAGGCTCTCGCATAGGGCTAGTAGCTTTCTGGGCGGGGTATCCCCCTTCTTATTCCGCTCTGCTAGCGTGGCCAGTACCAGTTTTTTAAAAGCCTCTTTGCAGAGCACAGTTGATCTCCTGTATGTCAGTATGCCTGTGGACGGGCAATAGTCAATGTCTCTGACTAGAGGATCAGCTTCTAGATGAGAGGTCTGTGGGGGCTGGTATCCGAAGCCAACCAACCATTCAGCGTGGGTTATTTTGACAGAATCAAAATGGTATGACTCTCCGACACGCACAGCTTCATATATACAGCCAGCTCTGTGTTGGCCCCTCTTGATGGCCTTTTTGCTCATTGGGTTACGTCCTTTCTGGCGGGATTGCCCGCAGCTCTTGGGTATGTAAGTATTATCGTCGAGACGGGAAAGAAATGCAATAGTTTTTTGTCGTTACGTTTAATATTTCTTAAATTTTTGTTCTGTAAGATCTATTTAGACAGGGGGAAGAAATAGGAAGCACGTGCTCTTGTCTGGACTTGTATTTTTTGCTCATCGATTAATTGATTAATCAAGCTATTTCGTTGGCTCTTATTTAGCCATTGAGTCTTTCTAGTTAGATCCATTTTGTAAATTCCACAATTATCTGAAATTATTTTATAAATTTTATCTTTCTCACTGTGCCGAGTTGGCTTAAACTCCCCCCTGGTGGTTATTATTTCAATTATTTTATCCAGCTTCTCCTCCAGGGTGGTTATTTTGCTTAAAATGAAGTCAACAGTATCCATATATGGCAATCTCCTTTGATAATTCAAGTATTATAATTGATTTTTTTGATTTTGTAATTCATGAAGTGTATTATTAAGAAAAATATACAACTACAATTGTAGCAATATACATGTGTAATAATATATATATAATATTAATATATATATTATTAATATTATATATAGTATAGATCATCTAGTACACTTCATCAACTTCACGCTTCAACCCCGGTACTGTCTCAGATACCGGGGTATGGATTTTTGGCTTGAAGCGTGAAGTGTGGGGTTGAAAACTTGTGGGTGATTGACTTTCAGCGATATTGAAATCTGACTGAAACGGGCTGAAGCGTGAAGCCTAAACTGGCTGGAAGATCCGCCAAATAGACGTCTTGCCATCATTATCGCATTGGATCTGGTGAGATTCAACCAGGTCATTCAGAATTTCGGTCCGGCGTCTTTTATTCAAATTTTGGGTTTTTCTCGTCAGGGCGGCCTGGGTGATTCCCTGATGGGCCTCGATGATCCGCAATACTTTTTTCAGCTCGCCCTCGGTTTCGTTGTCGCTGACGTGTTGGCTCACCATGGCCGCCATCCGGTCCGCTGACATCAGGGCGACGTCATTTGCCCAGCTGATTAGGTCTTTTGTGATTACGCCATCCCAGGAGGCCGTGAGGGCGATTTTAGCCGAATGCTCAAAGGATCTCGACCAACACCCCTCCAGACCTGACTTGAGACGGATTTCTTCCGCCTGTCTGGCCCGGCAGGCGATCATGAAGTCATCCCAAGCCTTCTGGGCCTCTGGGGTCATGAGGATCACTTGAGGCCGGATGGCTGGTTTGCCCAGACTACTGAGGTCTATCGCGACATGACCGCCCCTCGGGTGGGCATTGGTCGGCATCGCAGCCAGCTCCTTGATGGCGGATACGATCCCCTCTGGGGGTTCCCCGATCCCCTGGCGGCAATGGGGGACGAGTTCAAAGCCTTTTTCTTCAAAATAGAGCCACCGGGCCATAAAGCCATCGCTGGACTCTGAACTCGACAGGGCCTCATGGATGTGTTGCGGCACAGAAGTTGCATGAACGTTGAGGCACGGCTGGTCGATATCGGTTCTTCCACGCTTGCCGTCGGCGTTCCCGTACTCGGTTCCGGCGTAAATCTCGTTTGCCTCGCTGAAGAGCTTCAGCATGAGGGTAGTGATCCCCGCCTGGGGACCGGCGTTTTTTCCCGACATGTGCTTCAGGGTCCGGCCAAACTCGTCCAATTGCAAAAACGCCCGCCCGTTCCGTTCCGCCAAGGTCTTGAGCAATCCGGCCCCCGAGGCGGGGTCTCCCCCGATCAGGCCCGTCAGACCGGCCTCAATCAGAAGAATATTGGCGCATTTTCGATTGTGGTCCTTTCCGGCCCCCGAGGCCGCCATCCCGAGAGTATAAAGGTTGGTCCTGAGGTCTGATTCGGTCGCGACCCGATGAGCCCGAACGGCTCCCAGCATCGGTAGAGCTGCCGCCATGGCGAGTTCGGCCGACGGCCATGGGGCTCGGTCCATCATCCACCGCACGATATCGCCCAACAACCCCGGTGCCCGCAGGAGGAGGTCATTTTGGACAATAGGGACTTCTACCCTTGGGAGTATATTCCCCCCTGGGATGATACAGCCCCGATCTACCGGTGGGGGGGCGGGCTTGACCCAGCCATTTTCATAAGCCCAATAGAAGATCGATTCAATTTTCTTTTCATTTCTCTTAAAGGATTTCCACTTGCCCGGCTGACGCTTTTCCTGATACTTCAGACTGCTACGGCTCCACTGGTCCCAGAGGGGGAACCCCTGATCGCCCAGGTGGGTCTTGAGCGCCATCCCGACCTCGATCCAAGTATTGTAGTCATCCGCTGGAATACAGGACAGAGCGGACTCGATCTCCTGATCTGAGGTCCAACTGTAGTCTTGCTGGATCGCGTATGCCGCAGCGGGCTTGAAGCGCCGAAAAATATCGTCAACCCTTTCGCAAAAGTCAACCGGCAGTTGGGGAATTTTCTCAAAATCAACAGTCGTGAGGTCTTCCTCGGTGAGCCAGCGGTATTCTGCCCCGCAGGGGTGGACCGTCGGGGGGAGGACGGTCTGACGGCCATCTGAGAGGAGTTCAACCACCATATCGCCATGGAGTTTCCACTGGTGGGTTTCCTCCCCGGAATGGAGGTAAAAGGCCGTGAAGCCCTTTTCGCCCATCTTCTTTACTGGCGAATCCGGCACCATGGCCTGAATCTCTGCGTGGATGCCTTCGGCGTCAAAGTCATAATCCAAGGCCACCAGACACCCCAGCGGCCCGAGGGTCATCCCGATCCCGGCGTCGGGCCATTTCTCCCAGGCTTCGATCTCAGACGGACTAGCGAGCCGGTGGCTGTAGTGCTTGGTCCACTCCCGCATCTTGCCCCAACGGTATTGCTGGATCTCGGGATCAAAGTAGTAGCTCCCTGGAGCTTTCGTCCCTGGACAGATCGGGATAACGGGGAGGTCCTTTTCAACGTACCGGCGGGCGACTTGGGCGAATTTTGACATCAGGCGACCTTTCTCTATATGGGTTTTTGATCGTACTCTATTGAGTCAAAAAGGTCAAAAAACAATCATTAAAAAATTCACTTGACCGATCGGATATTCTTTCGTAAGATTTTGGAATCGGAAAGCATCGCTTTTTGATACTTTATGAAAATGAAAAGGAACGCCCATGCTCGATCTTAAACAGCTCAAGCCAAAAGTAACGCACGATCCCCCCCGGTTGGTCTTCTATGGTCCCCCCGGCAAGGGAAAGACCTACACAGCCGCCCAGGCGGGCGAGCATATCTTTCTGAATATCAATGATGGCCTCGGGGGCATCCCCCATACGGCTTTCCCGATCCGGGGCGCCGACAAGGGCGATGATATCTTCAAGACCTACGATGAGATCATCTGGGCCCTGGACGCCATCCTGAATCAGGATCATGACTTTCGGGTCCTGATCATTGATGGTCTCTCTGACCTGGAGGAGCTCATCCACCGCCAGATCTGCGCCGCCTCGGGGGTGAGTACGATCGCCAAGGCCTGCGGGGGATACGGGAAGGGCTACGTTGAGGCCATGAACTCCTGGAATGAGGTCTTGTCCCTCTTGAGCCAGATTCGGCAAAAGCGGAACATGGTCATTGTCCTGTTGGCCCACTCGAATATCAAGTCCTACGCTGACCCGATGGCGGACTCCTATGACCGCCATGTCCTAAAGCTCCATGACGCTGCAGCTTTTCGGATCCGAGAATGGGCGGATGCGGTTTTGTTTCTTGATCAGAAGGTCTATATTGACAAATCCCAAGAGGGCATGAAGAAAATCGCCAAGGCGAATTCCTTGGGGCTAACGTTTTTCACCTCTGAGAATCCCCGCCATCAGGCTAAAAACCGATACGGGCTGCCCTCGGAGATCCCTATGTCGTGGCAGGGGCTCATGGCCGCCATGAGCGAAGCCGCGACAAAAGCGAACACCGTAACAGCAAGCGAGAGAGAGAACACACACAATGGCACGATTTGAATTTGACGCCACCGGGCAGCCTCAGCGGGAGGAATTCACCATTCTGCCCGACGGGAGCTATTCGGCGGTCTGCACGGCCTCCGAGATGGTGGCGAATAAATCCGGTGAAGGTCAACACCTTCTTTTGAAATTCAGCGTCTTTGAAGGCCCCCGAGAGGGCGCTTTCGTTTCGGACCGGCTGAATCTCGTCAACCCCAACCCCCAGACGGTCGAGATTGCCTATAAGGTTCTGACTGACCTCCTGCTGGCCATGGAGGGCGTTCGGGGGACCGCCAAAGTTGAAAATACGGATGACCTAATCGGGCACCCGGTGGTGATCAAAGTCGGGACCAACAAGGCGACTGAGCAGTATGGCCCCTCTAACAAGATCACCAAGTATTCCCCCTGGGTGGCTGGGTCTGCCCCGCAGCCCGTGGCCGTTGCGGTCGCGGCAGGACCGCCCGCGAAGGCGCCTTGGGAAAAATAGCGCAACAGCGCACAAGAAGCCGGGAGCGAAAAGCCAGGCCCCCAGTAAGCATAGCCTTCGGGCCGCTCCTGATCTGGGGAGGTTACTCCACCGTCATGGGCCTCTAGGGTTGATTCGCCCGAATGAGGATCTAGACCCAGCGAGGAGTGGATCAAAAGGCTCGGGAAAGCCTTAAGGGGATGCCGTTGGGCAAAATGGCACAGCGGCATTCTCTCCCACCCCTCACTGGAGCGCTTTGATAAAGCGTGGTCCAGGACAGCCGGAGGCCTGTCGTCTCCCCTGACCCCGGCAGGGTGCGTAAGCGCCGGGACATGGGGCTGATTGGATTTGAATGGGTCTAAAGCCGCTTGTCGGAGGGCTCATCACGGCGGTTCGACTCCGCCCAGCTCCAATATTTTGCAAAAAAGGAGACACAATGTGATCAACCCCGCACCCAATCTTGTCGTGATTGAGCTTGACTATCGCCTCATGACCCACAAGGGCCAGGATGTTGACGTCACGGGCCAGATCTGGATCGACCTCAACGACGTTGGGATCATCAGGACTGAAGTCCACAACGGCGAGACCTTCACTACCACTTTTCAGGACAAGCGGAATGGCTCAATCGTTGAACTCGGACCGGCTGGATCGAAATCATTTTTTGAAAAGTGGGAACGATACTGCGCCGAGAAGGATCTGATCCGCGAGCGGGATCTTCCGGCTCAGAAGACCGGAAGCTTGATCGCAACCCCCTTGGGGGAATTCAACCCCAACGGGGGACGGATTGTTAAAATATAGTTGACACACTTTAAAAAATTTCATAACATGATAGCACAGCAAGCGACCGGACATCTACGAACACGCAAGGGATACGAGAGAGCTCCCCGGTCGAGAGATCGGGGATTTTTTTATGGATAGACAGGACTTCAATGCCCTCTTGGCTGAGATCCTTCATGAAAGTAAGCGTTACGTCGATTGCCGCTCTCGTGGGCTCCTGAACCTCCGGCAAATCGGTCAAGGTGGCGATATTACTCTAGAGGATGGGATCCTAACCCTTGTGATTTGTGTTCTTGAGCTCCAGGTTGGCCACGGCGGGACGGCTGAAGCCATCCAGGTCCTGGAGGAGTTGACCTCAGAGGGCCGCACCCTGATGGATGCCCTCAATAGGGCGCTCCACAGTCCTGACCCACAGGATTGGGAACAGACCAAGCTGATCCTGGACCTCAATTTGCGCTTTGCGGATCTGTTCCTCTGTGAGGAGGGCTGTCCCCCGAGGCGGTATCACTTCGGCGAGGGTGTCCCGGAAAAGTCCAGACGAGCCCATTTGGCGGGATCGATCTTCCGCAAGCTCAGAAGGGCTTTCTCATGACCGCCATTCCGTTGCCGCCGCATGACATTCGGGAAAAGATCTTTGATGCCTGGAAGGCCCGTGAGGCCTCGGCCCGATCAGATCCTCGGGTCCACCTGGGGGCAAGTGAGATCGGAAAGCCCTGCCTGAGGGCGGCCTGGTACACTTTCCGATGGGCTGATGCGGAAGAGTTTGACGGGCGGCTATTGAGGCTCTTCCGAACCGGTGAGCTGGAGGAGGACCGCTTGGCTGATGATCTGATGATGATCGGTTGTGAAGTCGTCCAGCTCGATGTCAGAACCGGTAAACAGTTTCGGGTCTGGCACCCCTGGGGGCATTTTGGGGGAAGCTTGGATGCGGCAATCCACCACGTCCCCGATGGCGGGGACAAGTGGCACGTTGGCGAATTCAAGACCCATAATGCAAAATCTTTTGCTAAATTACAGAAGCTTGGCGTGAAGGCCGCCAAGTGGGAGCATTTTTGCCAAATGGTGATCTATATGGGCTTCACTGGGATGGATCGCGCCCTCTATGGAGCAAAGAACAAGGACAACGATGATCTTTATTTTGAGCGCGTCAGATTTGACGAGACGCTTTTTGCGGATCTTTGCCGCAAGGCCATGTCGGTCATCAGATCCCCAGAACCCCTGGGGCGAGTCTCTGAGGATCCAGAATCCGATGAATGCCGTTATTGCCCCTTCCGGGCGGTTTGCCATTTCGGGAAGCCGATCAAGAAGTCATGTCGGACCTGCCGACACGCAACTCCCGAGGAGGGGACGACTTGGAGATGTGGATTTCATCAGCGCGGGATAGCGGTCCCGGAGCAAGCAGTAGGCTGTAGTGAGTGGTGGGAGATCAAATGAGAGAGAAAGTCAACAAAGGCAAATATGTCATTCTGCTAGGTGGGAAAATGTATTCCGGCAAGAGCACCGCTGCGGCGGGGATCGCTCAGGGGAGTGAGTTCCGGTGGGCCATCACACCTTTGGCGGGGTGGATCAAGAAACTCATCAATCTCTATCATGGCGTGACGCCCGAGGAGGCGCTTTTGAGGAAAGAGGAAATCCGTCCCGATTATCAAAAATTTGGAACTGAGGTAGTCCGGGACGGCTTTGCGACTGATTTTTGGGTTCGGACCTGCATGAACCAAAACGGCAAGCTGAAAATCATTGATGATTGCCGATATGGGGACGAGATGGCGACCATTAGGGAAATGTCGGCAAAACTGATCACGATCTGGATTGATGCTGATGATTCAGTCCGACAACGGCGCTGTGAGGCGCAGGGGAGGCAATGGATGCCTGAGAGCTCCAGCCATGCGAGTGAGAAAGGTTTTACCGGGGAAGAGGACTTTTGGGATTATCGGCTTGAAAACAACCTAGATAGCGTCTTTCCCCTCCTTCAGGTCCTTGATCCGATCATTGATCTCATTGATCGGGACGTAGACGATCTGAATATCCGAAAGTCGGCCTTCCGATGAGCTATTGGGAAGACAAGAAGTATCACGTTGAGCTTGAGCTGGCCTGCTTGAACCTGGAGCGGCTAAATGCCGCATATGAGCTTAATCGGCTCACTGGGCTGATGGCATCCCTTCATGCGGAGCTTAACCGCATTAATCTCCGCTTGACACAATCGTCCTGAATCTTGCATAATAATTTTATGCAGTTCAGGAGAACAACCGTGGAAATTGTATTTTTAATGGTGGGATTAGTTATCGGCGCGATGGCGGTCGGCGTCGTGGCTGGATCGATGATCGATGAAGTCAATTCTGATAAAGAATACCTTCTTGATCTCCTCCAGCAGTACAATGGCGGCCAGGAGATCCCCCACCGGGATCAGTGGGCCTGGAAGGCTTTTCGAGAAGCCAGAAAGGAATTTAAGGCATGATGGCGTTCAAGTATGACGAATGGTTGGAGGACGAAAAATCCAACTATACAGAGTTGCCGGATGATTTTGCCATGCCGGATCTAATTACAGATTTCGAGTCCCTTTCTGAATCCCAGCAGGCCGCCATTGAGGCGATTGATCACGGTCACAATATGCTGATCACCGGCCCGGCTGGCTCGGGGAAATCTTATCTAATCGAATATCTGAAAAGGCACCATCGGGCAACCGTGACGGCCTCCACAGGATTGGCGGCCCTCAACGTGGGCGGGACCACGATCCACAAATGGGCCGGAATCGGGATTGCCGAAGGGGATCCTGAAGAGATTGCGGAGAAGATCCAAAACGCCGGTTGGTCAAAAGATATCAAGCGCCGCATTTCGGATGCCAGACTGTTGATCATTGATGAGATCTCAATGATCAGTGATAAAGTTCTGACCTGCCTGGATGTGGTCTTTCGGCGTATCCGGTTTTCTGATGAGCCCTTTGGAGGGATTCAGATGCTTTGCTTTGGGGACTTCTTTCAGCTCCCCCCGGTCAGTCGAGCCGGTGAGACCTTTTGCTTCAAAAGCCCAACCTGGGAAAGGTCTGGTTTTAAATATTGTGAATTGACAAAAGTTTTCCGGCAGGCAGATGGCCCTTTCTCCTCGGCCCTCCAGCGGATCCGGCGGGGAATCTGTAGTCCTGCCGATGCGGCGATTCTGAGATCCCGCGATGGCCTGATACCAGAGGGTCTCAAGCCTGTCTATCTCTTCCCCACCAACGCACAAGTGGACGAGATGAACATGCGGGAAATGCTCAAGATTCCCGGTCCGACGAGGGTTTACCACCCCAGTGATGTCCTGAACGCCAAATCACCCGCCCAGGAGAAATTGTTTCTCGATCAACTCAACCGGGACTGTCTGGCCAGCAATCCACTGATCCTCAAGGAGGGCGCTCAGGTGATGTTGCTGAAAAATCTTACCCCATCATTGGTCAATGGCTCCATGGGGATCGTAATCGAGATGGCCGAAAGCTCTGTCAAGGTTCAATTTACCGATCAGGAGATCTGGATTGAGCCCAAAGAATGGACCCTCCAAGAGGGCAATACCCTTCAGGCCACCCGGAAGCATATCCCCCTGAGACTCGCCTGGGGGTTGAGTATCCATAAATCACAAGGCCAAAGTCTGGATCGGGTTTACTTGGACTTGACGAAGATTTTTGAAAAAGGACAGGCCTATGTGGGGCTTTCGAGATGCAGATCCCTGGAGGGGCTGTTCCTGAATGGCTTTCATGAATCCGCCATCCAGGCCCACCCGGACGCAATAGAGTTTTATCAACAACAGGAGATGCAAAATGAAACACATCATGCTTGATCTCGAAACCCTCAGCGCCCAAACCGATGCCGCGATCGTCTCCATTGGGGCGGTGAAGTTTAGCCCCAATGGAGCAGACGATGAGGCCACCATGCGGGACCAGGATCGGTGTCTGGACATCAGGATCGATCTTGACTCAGCCATGGCGCATGGCCACGTCAGCGGATCCACGCTCCAGTGGTGGTTTAAACAGGACGCCATGGCGATTCACAAAACCTTTTCAGATCCCAATAACAAACCCATGAGTCTTCGAGACGCCATGGATGCCTTCTATGACTTCAGCCAGGGCTGTGTCTACCTGTGGGGCAATGGGGCGAATTTTGACAATCCCATTATCCGCAATGCTTGGAGTAAGGTCTCCCAGGCGGATTTTCCGATTGCGTATAACAAGGATCTGTGTTACCGGACCGTGAAGGAGCTGGTGCCGGTAGGCAAGATGCCGATGATCCCTAAATGTGGCACGGCCCACAATGCACTTGACGATGCCATCTATCAAGCCCGGCACCTTCAGGCCATGTATGGGGTGATGGAGTGGTGATCCTCCGCCCCTACCAACAGGCTGCCATCTCGGCCCTTTATAGCTATTTTGCCGCCCATGACGGCAATCCCTTGATCGTTATGCCGACAGCTTCCGGGAAGTCCCCCACGATGGGGATGTTCATCAAGGAGGTCATTCAGTCTTACGATAATCAAAAGATCCTCATGGTCACACATGTTCAAGAACTCATTGAGCAGAATGCGGCGGAGCTTCAAGGGATCTGGCCCCAGGTCCCCCTGGGGATCTATAGCGCTGGTCTGAATCGGCGGGATACCATATTCCCCATCACGATGGCGGGCATTCAGTCGGTTTACCGGCATGCTGAAAAATTTGGATTTGTCCACTTGATGCTCATCGATGAGGCTCACCTGCTCAGCAATGAAGATTCATCCATGTATCGAATTTTCATTACTGAATTAAAAAAATACAATCCAAACCTGAAGGTCATTGGCTTCACCGCCACCCCGTATCGGACCAAGGGCGGCCCCCTGACGGCTGGCGAGAAGGCGTTATTTACAGATGTCGCGTATGAGGTGGAGATCTCTGATCTGATCCGACAGGGCTATATCTGCCCCCTGGTGAGTAAATCATCAGCCGTTCAGGCTGATTTATCCAATGTCCATAAAAGAGGCGGTGAATTCATCGCCAAAGAAGTCGAAGAGGCCTTTAATGTCTTGGACCTCACGGAAAGAGCCCTGGATGTGGTGCTTGACCTCGGACGGGGCCGCCGGGCTGGCTTGGTGTTCTGCTCTGGTGTCGCCCACGCTCAGGACGTGGCCGAACGGATTCGCCAACGCGGGAAGACCTGTGAGACTGTCACGAGCGACACCCCGAAGGAAGAGCGAGCCAGAATACTTGAAGACTTCAAGGCGGGGAAATTAGACTTTGTAACCAATGTCGGCGTACTCACCACCGGGTTCAACGCTCCGAATTGCGATCTTCTGGTCCTCCTGAGGGCCACCAACTCTCCAGGACTTTTCTGTCAAATGCTCGGAAGAGGCTTCCGCCCCAACGGCAACGGCATGGCGGAGTCAATCCAGAACGGCAAGACTGATTGTCTGGTGTTGGACTTTGGCGGGAACCTTATGCGCTTCGGGCCGGTCAATATGCTGGACCCGAAGGAACCCCGAGTCATCCCCGGGAAAGAATGCCCTGAGTGTGGTGAGGTTTGTGCCGGCTTGGCACTGTACTGTCGGGCCTGCATGTACCGCTGGGGGGAGATGCCGACTAAGACATGCCACAAGTGCGGTCAAGAGTGCCATGCTGCAGCCCGGATGTGCAAAAACGAGACAGAAGCCGGGATCTGCAATACTGAATTTCCAAAGTCAACCATGCATGATGTCTATGCCGCCGATGGGACCATTGTGGCAATGCTCCCCAGTGAGGCCGGGGAAGACTATCCGGTGAGTCACCTGGAGGTGATCGAGCATCGAAAATCCAATACCGCCACCCCGTCCCTGAAGGTGACCTATTATTCCGGGACCGACATGCAAAAATTCTCCGAATGGGTCTGTTTTGAGCATCAGGGATTCCCGCGCCGCAAGGCAGCCCAGTGGTGGGCCGCCAGGACTGAACTCGGTTCCCCGACTCCCCAGAGTGTTGCGGAAGCCCTGGGGAGAATGGAGGAATGCTTCCATCCTCAAGTGATCCGGGTCAAGCGGGAAGGTAAATATTTCCGCATCGATCAGGCTCGGGACTTTATTGACCGCCCTTTTGATGTCCTGATCAAACGGCTCGATCCCCCCGAGGGGCGTCCCTACGCGGACCAGGTTCCATTCTGAAAAAGGGATGAGACTTACGTTGGAGGACGTCGCCGGGGAAAGCGCGGAAGGGGAGCGGAAGGTAAAACCCCGGTAATCGGCATTGTGGAACGTGGTGGGGAAGTCAAAGCCATTGTGTCCACCGATACTAAAGCCGCAACTATACTACCGTTTATCTGCGAAAACGTAGAGCCCGGTTCTCAGATGATGACGGACGAGTACGCATCCTATAGCAGGATCTCATTGAACGGTTTCACTCACCAGCGCGTGAACCACGGTGTTGGTGAGTACGTGGCGGGCATCGTCCACACAAACACAATCGAAGGATTCTGGAGCCAGTTAAAGCGCTCCATAAACGGGACTTATCACTCGGTTAGTCCGCGTTATCTTCAGTCGTATGTGAATGAGTTTGCGTATCGTTATAATCGTCGCCACGTCCAGGAGCATCCTTTTCACGCTTTGACTTCAACGGCTGCGCGGCTCGTGTAAGGATACGATCAAACTCTTCTTCAGTGATCGACATCACACCTCCAACTTATTTATTTGAGTTGCTTCTAAAATGCTAATGATTTTTTCGCCCAAAGGGGAATTGCGATAGACAGGAGTTGCATAAATCTTTACGGGTAAATTATTCCTAACTTCCTCCTCAAGAAAAGCATTGTCTTGAATCGCGCACTTATATGACTTAGAAGCACCGTCCAATTCTACAAAAAATCGGCAAGTCCTCTTTTCCCAATCAATACTCCGAAGCTCTCCGGTCAATTCTTGAGGTTCTCCGCGCTCTGTTTGAGGCTCTGGAGTCGATATAGGCTCAGCCTCAATAAGTTTAGGCTTAACCTCTTCACTTGAAATTGAATATATAGGTTCTGGGTTTTCATCTTCAAAGGCTTCAGCGCTCTTTATAAAACCGGCAAGAAATGGGGCGGCAAGTCTATCAGTCACACGTTTAGGCAGACGACTTTTACGTGTCGTTGTGGTAGTTGTAGTTTCCGTCTGTTCAAATGTATCCATTCCGTTCAGCCGATCATTCACTTCTGTTGCCATTTTTGTCAGGTAACTTTGAGTTAATGGAAGTACCGTTTGCAAACCTTGAACTAAAAAATCGAATTCCCACGAACCGTGGTAGACATCAATGAGTCGCAATTCAGGAATTGAACCATTTTTCTGCTCTTCCCTTATAATTATCCCTAGTGTTTCTTGATGCGCCATAAAGAAGTCGCGCAACATATCTATAGAGATGCCATCATTTCCCTCGGGCTCAAGACGTATCTTTAGTTTGACAGATTCCACACTCATTTTCCATGACCTGACTCAGTTACTACGAGCGTCATGGTATCACAAACACATACCTGTCAAGAGGGGATAGTTACCAATGATCTAGTTAATAAAATCTGCTCCTGAGCCACATCAGGACCTCCCAGAGGGCGATCAGGCAAAGGCCAAAGCCCGCCATCCGCATTCCCAACAGGGCACCCTCAGGCAATTTTGTAATCCTGAATTGAGCCATTCACCAAGGCCCAATGATCGCCCTGATAGGCCTGGACGGCGTCCATCTGGGCGGCTTGGATCTGATGATTGATTTCCCGCTTGAGTTCGGGATTAAGTTTGAATTTTCTTTCAATGTTTGCCATATAGTTTTGAAACACTTCTCGATCCTCCTGTTAATTACATAATATCAGATCGATGTAGGGTGTCAATACTTTTTGCCATGCTTATGGGGCCGCCGGGCATTGTATTCAAGCTTTCTGCCGATTGTCTTCCCGATTGTGCGCTGGTCTGAGTCAGCATGCCCGGTTGAGGCCAGGCAGTCCAAAAGGCGAATAAAGACATCAGCTCCCTCGACCTCCCAGCCCTTGCGGTCCGGTAGGTGGGAATCCATCAAGTCCTTTCGATCCGCTTCCAGCATTTCAGAAAGCTCACTATGGATCAGGGCAATCATACGAGCACGTCGCATGGGTTCAATGATGGGGTGGAGGCTTTCAACAAGCGCGTCCAGATAGGGGACTATGTTGATCGTGGGATCTGTAGCCTCAACCGCAATGGCCCACTTGTTAATAATGGAATTAATTTCTCCCCAAGTGTCAAAGCCCTTTGCCTTATTGGCGGCCTGGATCTCAATAGCCCATTGGTCAATGCCTTCAAAGACCTCATAGGCCTCCAGGGGATCAGTCAGGGAGGCCTCTACACCGGGAGCATTTTTCGGGAAATGCATTACTACTGGCATATCGGCCAGCTTTGAAGCAAAGAAATCACTCATGGCCTTGTTGGCCTCTGGTGATTTGTCACAAAAGAGATCCATCACTTTCCTCCATTTTTACGCTGTCATGTTTTTCCCGAATTAATTCCCTCAGCAGGGCCGAGTATCGAATCTGCAATTTTTGCTCAAGCCATTCAAGCATTTGGACGGTTTCCCGATCGAGGGAATAGGTTTTGCGAATATGCTTAATCATCGTCTTCCCTTGGGCAAAATTGCTCTTGAACGTCTCTGGGGTTAATGTCTGTTGGCCAATTCATGATTTGGCCAGTGTCGATATTGATATCAAAGATCAGGTAATCGCCAAAATGCTCCCCTGGGAAGAAGCTCGGCACATATTCATCATCGATGGACCCAATCAGCTCCCCCTGGGCGTCAAAGAGACTCCCGGAAAAACGATCTGAAATCTTGATGTGCATTTTGAGGATCTTTGCGTCCACTTTTATTTTTTTGTATTGTTCAATTTCCATCAGCGTCCCAGCTCTTTCAATGTGTTTTCAACTTGGTTGATCATCCCGGCCTTGGCACAATACAGAGCGGCTTCTTGTCCGATCTGAAGGGTGGCCCGAGTGGTGAAGAGAGCATTAGAGACCAATAAGACCAGCAGGACTGATGAAATTATTTTCCATTTCTTGATTTGCTTCTCCAGGGCGGTGAAAGTGGCTTCCATTAGGTTTCTCCTTTTCTGCAAAGTCACTACATTTCAGTTTTGTGATAATCCGATTGCCTGATCGGGTCTTGAGTTCAACAACTGGGCGGGCCACGACGCCTTCAGCCCGGAAGGCCCCTCCATGGGTCCAGGTGGAATTGAATCCAACTTTGACAAATTCAACCATTTCCAGCAGATTCCCTCGACCAACGATCGGAACGACCGAAAGGCCAAAAGTAGATGCTACATTTTCCAGATCAGGTCTTTTGAGCCACCAATTGCCAACTTTGACGTCAAAGAGTACAAAGTCTTGATCGGGGCGATACAGTGCCCCAACTTTTTGGATCTTAGCCCCATAGCCCTCTCCGTAGAGGACTGCGCCATTTGGAAAATCCTCATTGAGCTTTGCACTCTGATGGAAAAAGAGTTCTTCCAACCTGTTGATCAGGCTTGCTGGAATTTGAGCGTTAGCGGTCCGTCCCCCGAAGGATATCCTACCCCCATTGGCGATAGGGTCGACGATGATCCGAATATTGGTCCCATCGACTTTCTCGGTCCAGACCCAATCCATCAGCGCCAAATATTCAAAATATTCATTACTGTACTGCCCTTCCAGAAGGGCTTTTGATTTATTTTCAATATCCCGCTTGAAGACCGTGTTGATTTTGTGGTATTCAGACATGGATTAACTCCTTTCCTGAACAGTTCCAACCGGGATATTCCCGCCGGGCAAATAATTCATATTTCTTTTCAACACCAGGATACATGGCCTCAATGAGGGGATGGATGTCGGGCTTGCGGGAATGTTCCATGATTTTCTCCCGAATGATCGAGGGGGTCATCCGCTTGCCCCCAAAGGCCGCAGGCGTGACGCCTTGCCCCCGCGTGGCGATTATGCATATTTCGGCATTGGAAGCAGTATAGTGGCCAGGGCCATATTTAAGCTTTCCAGACCCTTTCTGTTCCTTTGTCCACACAAAGCCAATGGTCGAGTATTCAAATCCCCACCCCTGGAGGACCGTCAGGGCATCATTGGGGCGGGTCCAGGTCTGAGTGGGCTTCCAGGAGGGTCGGCGACGCTGGCCATCGTACATCATCGGAAATGTCATCCACATGAACAGGATTGACCTCGGTCCCGCCAGGGCGGGGACGTCATACGTGATCGCAGGGTTGATGATGTCCTGGGCCTTGAGGCATTCATAATGCCCGTCTGCCCCAGAGCCGAACCGGGTCCGGCCTCCACCGGTTAGGCGGTTGGCGTATTTCCAATTCGGATCGGCCAAGAGGAGGGTCGCCTCAGGGAGCGGTTTTGTGATTTTAATCATTGTCTATCCTGTAATGGATTCGATTATGGCGCTTGAGTTTAATGCTTACAAAATAAATCGGACGACTCACTCCCCTGGAGACAATTCAAGCATGCGTATCCCCTTTTATATTTAGGATTGCTGAAGCCTCCCAAGATTCCGAAAGCACAGACAAAGGAAGAAATTGCCAATATTGTAATCGCGAAAATAGCAGGGCATTCATTTATCATTTCTTCAACCCCATAATGATCGAGCTATTGCCCGCCACGGTCTCGGGGAGCTTGCCGTCCCATTTCTCGACCCACTTAAGCTCAACCAACTTGGGGGAGTTCGCCAGAGCTTGACTTTGTAGCCGAATGGACTCGGCCTCGGCCTGAGCCTTGGCAACGGTGATTTCAGCCTGTTTCTTTTCCCGGTCAAGCTCGTACTGCTTCTTTTTAGCGGAAATCTCCATCTCCTGCTTCTCAATGACAGCTTTCTGGAGCGCCTCCGGCAGCTCAACGTGAGTGATCGGAATATCGATGATCTCGATCTGCCCCTTGATGGATTCTCTCACCATGGCCAGAACCTGTGCCTTGATGGCATTCACGCCACCCGTGACGGCCTCGGCCTTGTATTGAGATACGATTTGGCGGAAACTTTCCTGCACCTGCGGGGCAACGAGGACCTGATAGGGGTCGCCTTGAACGTTTTGAAAAAGGTTAAGGAGTTGCCCCTCTGGGAGCCGGTACTGCACCCGGAACGAGATCGCCAGCGGTTGTTGATCAGACGTCAGTGGATTGGCCGAACCCTCAACGGCGACCTGTTTGGTCGTGAAGGTGTGGATGCGTTCCGTGAAGGGGTTATACCCGAACAGGCCAGGGCTGAGGAGATCCTTCTTTACTGCGCCAAGCTCGACTTTGATCCCGCGCTCGCCGGGGTCAATGGTCGCGCAACCAGTCAGCCCCAAGGCCATCAGGGCCGTGAGGGGGAAGATTAAACTATTTTTCATTTGTGTCCTTTCCGAGTAATTTATCAATGAGTCCCTGAAGGCGCCCCATGCCCTGTAAGATCACTGCCAGGGTGACGCCCACGAGCAGGACGGCCAGAAATTCAAATGCAATCATTTTCATAATGCCTCCACCTTACGTAAATTTTATCCCGATGTCAAGATTTCCTTTTCCTTTCTGAGTTCTCTTTTGCAGTCTTGGCCTTGTGGCAATCTAGGCAGAGTGTCTGCATGTTCTCCAGCCCCTTTGATCCTTGATCGATCAGCGGGATGATGTGATCAAGTTGCCATCTCGGATCATAAGCCCCACAGGCTGCACAGGTCCCCCGGTCGCGCTTAAAGATGATCGTTCGAGCATGGCTGGGCCATGCTTGAATTTTGTATTCCTCGACACAAATAGGGTGCCACCCGGCTCGACGATTGATGGTCCCATTCTTGTAAATAATCTTTCCACACCATTTACAATACCCGGGTTTTACAGATTTCTTTTTGGGTTTTCGGTGATCAGGCATACTCGACTAGTTCAACAGACTGCTCAAGATTAGAGATAAAGGCATAAATCGAATCCCAACTATCATGCCTGATGAAGTTATCATATTCGGCGTTATAGGGCTGAGTGAATAAAATGGGCCATCGGTCCTCAACGGGGCGATATTGATCCCAATGTTGTCGCCACTTCAAGAGGTTCTTACCATGGTCTTCAATCAAGATATCGACATCAATGAGTTCCTTCTTCCAGGTGAAGATACAGTTTTTCTCACTGATTCGAGGAATATGATTTTTTAACCACTGAAGCTTGCACTCCTGACCGGTCCGGCAGGCGGAGATGATGATAATCTCATGGCCGTCATCGATCAGTCGATTGACATTCTCAACGGCTCCCCTGATGGGCGCCAGATGGCGGAAAAAGCCAGGCTCACAAAAGTATTGAAATACATCCTCACGAGTCGCATTTTTACAATTTTTCTGAAAATCGTATTTCGTGATATCCTCCACTGACAGCGACTCCCCATGATAGCGATTCAGCTTTTCCACCACTGAGGCCGTAAGGTCACACAAGACCCCATCCATGTCAATTCCTATTCTCACTGCTGTCTCCTTCTGTGATGATGTGTATTAATTTTTCCAAATAGGGATCACCGGCCCAAAAGCCGCTATAGAGTAATTCTTCAAATTCAAACAGAGCTGGTGACCAATCCAATGACGATCTCCTTTATGTGTTCCAGGATGGCCTTCGGGGCTGGTCGGCGGGTCAGGATGATGTGAATCCCTCTCTTACCCTCTGGCTGCCTGATAGGGCTGAGCCATGGCAGTGGTGCCTCAATCTGCTTATCGTTGACGATAATCCCGGCATCCTGCATGGCATCCTGGACGGCCTTGAGGTAATTATCGGCGTCTCCTCTCGGTGAAGAACAAAAGAACTCACAGATCATGAAATATCGGTTATCCTTCACGTAAGCGGTCTTGCCTTTCTCGTCATACCGGAAGGCATGTGTGGCTTCTAGCCAGAGATCTGAAAAGGCAGATTTGAACATTGTCGCCAACGTTTTTTTGTATTCAGTGTACTCTTTTCTGTTGTAGACATTTTTTACACCCGCTCGGGGCCGGGGCGTCGGCATCGGGTCAATGGGAAAATCGATAAACCATGCATCACGCCGCCTAGGGGTTTCGATGACCTCCATCAGGCTCCGAGGAGCGCAGCGGCGCCAAAATAGGATATTCCGATGATGATCACCAACAGGAATAATTGTCTTAACATTTCTTCATCTCTCCATCGCTGATTTATTCATCATAAGATTAATCTTACATAAGGTCAAGGCTTGACATGAATTTTCAAATTCAATATCATTAAGGCCCTTATAACTCTTACTTCTCTTCAGCCGCCCTTGGGCGGTTTTTTCTTTAAAAGCGCTTGAACCAATTTAGAGGGAAGAGGATGACGGCCCACTTGTATTTTTCCGCCTCAACTCTCGCAATACCGGCGAACTGCGCATCGAGGGACAAGAAGCTGTTCGTGGCCGGAGTATGCCAGGGCGAAAGGTCCGGGTTCCACTCACCCTTGGAGTTCTGGGTTTCAAAACGAAACAATTCGGGGTGGGGGAACTTCCCTTTCTCTTGCCAGAATCTATCGTGCCAGAGGGATGGGCCATCCCAGGGGCCATCAGGGCGGGCGACCCCCCAGAGGGGACGAGGGACTGAGGCCTTGTCGTATTCGTAGCCTGCGGCCATAAAGAGGCGTTTTCTGAACCCTACAGGCCCCCACTCTTGAGTGTAATCCTCATCGAGCCGGTAAAGATTAGTCGCCTCATCGTACTGAAGGACGGGACTTTTGTAATTTTCTTGTGTGCTGTATGTCATAGTACCACCAAGTCGATCACGGGCGATTCATCAGAAATGCCGCGCAAGACAGCAAATAACTTTTCCACTTGTGCTCTCTCCAGTGGATTACGGCCCAATAGCACGATACAGCCAGCCGAGCCCGGCTTGGTATTCTCAGGGTGGAGGCCAATATCGAAGCGCTGATAATTATTGCGCTTGTGATCATAGATTCGTCTGGTATTGCTGGAATCGGTGAAGATTTTGAAAAACTCACCAATACCATCATAGTCAGACCACTTCCCGGCCTTGAGGGAATGGAGATCGATCTGATGCCTCCCAAACGGAACTGGGCTCTTGCCCCTCACCCAATCGGTTCCCTCATAGCCCTTCTGTCCCGAACGGGCCGCCATGCGGTGAAAGAGCGTTCTGGCCTTCTTGGTATCGGGATCATAAGCCTGAAGGGTCAGGGCGCCATCAATTGAATGGACCTGCTTGTCAAAATAAAGCGTAAATTTATCCACGCGGCCCAGCCTCACAGTTCTGGCAGTGACCACAGATCTCCATGATCTTAAGCCGAATATCAGCCAACAGGTCAGGCGTGGAGGCATGGTGCTCCTTCAACGTGATGGCTTCAACGATCAATCGGTCCATCTTGTCTTCAATCCGATTCATGGCCCCCGACATGGCAAAAACAACCAACAAGGCGAGCCCGATTCTGGAATTAAGGATCTGGCCAATAACTTTAAGCGTCGCGGGGTTCGGGATCTTCATTGCTCTTTTCCTGCGTTTCGAGTAAACGTTTCATTTCACCGAGGCGGCGTGTCACTGTATCCAAAGGCCAAAGCCTTATCATGCCTTACCCGATCCGTTTTACCTTGGAGGGGTGCTTGGGGTCCATTTAATTACTCTCTGTCGGGGCTGTGAATAAACTTAGCATCTCGTCTCTCGCCGCACTGAGGGGACCTTCTGCAACAGGCGCGTTTTGGATGATCGCCACGGCGGCAAGTATGTCCCCGGACTCTAGGGCGAGCTTCACTCCGGCCTTCAAAGGGTAGAACGCCCCCCGCTCTTCTGGAGAGAACGACATAAAGATTTTTTCTAATGCTTCTGGGATCGCTTGGGCGGCTGTAATCTGTTGTGCCTTTTCCACGTTGATCTTAATTCCCATCAGCGTACTCCCATGCATTTCGGGCGGATCTATCTGTCGGTAGATCCTGAACATCTACAATCTGGAATGGTTTACCGGCTGGAACATCCTTCATGGCTATATCTTCTGGTGTTACCAACCTAAAGCCGATCGGTAACTCGTCTGTGATTTTAATTAGAGGTATCCATTGACCTGTGATTGGATTGATAGCGTTGTTAAGTGCTGGAATCAACACAACAACTGAACCATCGTCTAGGGGGTATATAATTCGTTTATTATCCATTATTGATCTCCATAGAAAGCGGCATATGCACGGGTTTGGTCCTGGGCGCTCCCTGAGGAGTTAAAACAAACCATTCGTATAAGGGAAGCCGTAGGGGTTGTTGCGCTTGAGAAAGCATTCCAGCTTCCATCGGAAGCCCCGGTGTTGTATCCCCCAATCACCCCACAATAATTTGCGTCTGAAAAGGCCGTGGTGAAGTTAATGGTGTAGTCGCCTGTGCCGTTATCCCCAACAGAGCTTACGTTGTAGCTTTTATTAATGGTAACCGTCCCCGTGCCAACAAAATAAACCCAAGCCTTCGCAGCGGATGGGTGGTATTGTTGACGCCCTGGGGAGACAAAAGCAGTTAAAGAGCTTCCCGTTTCCTGTTCCGCCTGAGTTGCGGCAGCGTTGGCGCTTTTTCCCACAAAAGCGGTATAGTTAGTGCCTCCACTGAAGATAATGGCGCCATCGCCAGTATTGAGCACCAGGGTCGCGGCGCCGTTAATCGTGGAGGTCGTGGGAGTGATCGTCACCGCCCCAGCGCCGAGGTTGTGAGTGAAATAAGCCCAGCCGGATTCAAACCCCGCCCCGGCCTGAGGAAGCGTGACTGCGATCGCGGATCCGTTGGAGTGGGTGACGAGTTTATTTCTGTCGGTTGTCAATACCGTGTAAGTTGTGCCCGTTTGGGCATTGGTGTAATAGGCAGGCGGCAGGCCCCCGAGGAGCATTAAATTTGTCCCATCATAGGCCTGAAGCTGGAAAGAGGCCGCCGGGAGATCCCCCGAGATCGGGTCATTCCCGTCTGGGCGTTTGAAGGACTTGGCCCCCACGGCGTTGTAGTTCATCGTGGCCGCGCCGGTGTTGACCGTGTTGAGTTTGGTCAGGACCAGCTCCCCAGTCGTGTAGGCGGTCCGGGCGGGTGAGAGCGTTACCGCGTAAGTGTCATTTGATCCCGCATCGGCGGCATAATTCCGGGAGCCGTCATACAGGGCGGCAGTCGTGGGGGTAAAGACATTCGTGGTGGAATTGATGGTCCCCATTGAGATCGAGTCGGTCCCATCATACCAGTTTACTGTCCAGATCGGGTTAGCGGTATCGTCGATCCAAATTGTGCCCGCTTCGGCATAAGCGGGAATTGAGCTCCCCTTGTGGTGACACATGAGGGCCTGCTTGCCGTCATTGTCCAATCCCCGATACTGTGTACCGGTTTTCCCAGATCCGATTGTATAAGTCGCCTGTGGCATGTTCTACTCCCTAGGGGACAATTGCCCCATATCCTTTTGCGATCCAGTCCATGGTCCGCTCGACACCCGTACCGGCAGCATTGAAGAATCGAACAGTAAAGCCTGCTGCGGATTTTGATGAAATTGTGACATAATCTCCAGTAGCGAGATCCTGGCCCGTGACGGCAATTGCCGGAATAGCCTTAAAGGCCTGTGAAAAGGTGATTGTCGATCCGGCTGCGGGACAGACGACATCCTCGGCGGCAATGATCCGATCCGGCATGTCGACTGTAACAGACAAAGCAGTGACGATAGGGCTGATTCCATCCTCATATGAATACAGGACAGCCTTAAACTGAAAAGCCCTTGCGGAGTAATCTCCGACAATGAGGGCCGTCCATGCGCTCCAGGTCGGAGTCCCTGAGGGGTCATCATTTGTTGTCCTGACAAAAATCGTTACTCCCCATTGAGATGCATCGCCGCCATCCCAGTTTGTGATCGCATCAATATCATTTCTCAGATCCATGTTATCGTACAGATCAGACCCACTGGCGGTTATCGATCCTGTTAAACGACTGGTATAGACACTTCCGAGATCCAAATATGTCAACCCGCCCGGATAGGAAGAGAAATCATAAGTCCCGATCGTGGTAATTCCCGCAAGCCCAATATCCCAATTCAAAATATCGTCTATATTAGTCCAATCATCTACAGTATCGGCACCGGTGAGCTGGAGCGCCCCATCGAGGGTTGAACAGTCAGTGCAGGTTCCGGTGAATCCGGGATCCTCCTGCAGGGTTACGATAACATTCAACCCCTGCAACTCGGCCACATTCGTGATAATCTCGGTGGCGTTATCGGATTCAATACCTGAAGTGTCAACTGCCTTAATGAGATAGGTTCCAATCAACAGGGGAGCTGATATCCCAGTAGCGTCTCGGGAGACTTGACTGATTAGGATATTGGACGTCCCCCAGGTAGCGCTGCCGTCGGTCAGGGGGGAAAATCGAATGACGTAATGATCCAAGTCCAGGTCTGTCACGGCATCCCAGGACAGATATGCGGCATCATTAATGACCTGCATGTTGAAATTATCTACATCCCCCGGTGGCGCCAAAAGCCCAGTAGCGGAACTCGTGGACGTAATATAAGTTGATCTCAGACTTCCCAGCCCCCCAATGGCCCTGACCCTGAAGTCATATTGTCCCGGAGCGGTATCGAGAAGATCAATTGAATTCCCCGAAGTCGTCCCGATCAATTGATAAGTGCTTGAGGATGCGGCCTTATAGCCGACTTCATACCGTTCTGCCCTGGCGTCAGAGCTGAAGGTCCACGATATAGTAATTGCTGATCTGATGTTGGCCCCAGATTGATAAAGATATTCCAGAAATTGCAAATCAGCCGGAGGTAATAGCGCTCCAGTGGGTAATGTCGAATAGCTCGGCGTCTCAAGCGTAATATTGCCTTCAACCCGATCATATTTATCGGGGTCATAGAAGAGAGCCGAGACTTCAATAATGTGTTTATCAGTCTCCCGAACGGCTAAAACGCGAAATTGCCTCGGGAGAACATCAGTCCCAGTGATGACCCAAACCGCTCCCACGATAGGGGTTTGGGAAAAAACACTTTCAATCGTCAGTGCCGTGTAGGTCCCTGCTGCGTCGGTAATGTCGCGGTCCTCGATCGTTCCATCTGGCATCGTGACGGAAATTGAATAAGTTTCCCCAACGGCCAACACGACAGAACTGTCAAGGGTAACGGTTGTGCTGGCAATTGCGGATAATCGACCACCGTAGCGGATTCCAGCATAATGGGGATCCTGGACTTTGATAATCTGACCTGGCCGGATATCAAAATGGTCCATCCCAGCCCTAAAGGTAACAGTCTCGGTTTCATATTTTTCGCTATCAAGGATCCATTTCCCGACCCGGTATGCCTGCCCCTTGGACGTGCAGCCATAAGCGACTGTATCGATTTGTCGCCATCCGAATTGCGCGATCCCATCTGGGTCTTCAATGACGACAATATCGGGTTTATAACCGGTATCGGGGTTGATGTAGGAAATTGCCGCGACAGTATGACGAGCCTTCAGGGCTGCTCCAGAGTATTCGAGATTGCCCCCAATGACGTTGGATCTCGTAACAAGCTTACTGACATCCGTAGGGGCATCCATGGCGGCAGTGATGGATGCCGTTGCCCAATAGGTCATACCCCTGAAGCATGATGAAAGCGCCGTCAAGACATTAAAGGCCTCTTGTTGGGATGAAATTACGCCATTGAAAGTAAAGCGTGGCTCGACCCCACCGAAGCCATCATCAATCATTTCATCACAATAAACCCCAATGGCATACAGGGCCGCTTTATCGATCTGAGATGCGGAAACATTTTCCCCACATCCATAACGTTTATTGACGATCATGTCATATAGGACCCATGCGGGATTATTTGAATAGGCGATTGTAAATGATCCACCCCAAACGCCCGAATAAGTTCTCAGGGTCGGATTATAGTTGTCAGGAACCTGAATTTTAATTCCCTTGATCTCATAAGCCCTTGCGGGCAAATTGGATCCAAATTGGCTGGAGTCCACCGTCAGGCCAACAAGAGCGGTATCGTTATGCTTTAATTTAACATCTTTAATAATTGTATAACTTGACCAAAAGCTTTGTCCCTGTTGTCCCGATCCCGGCTCTGCATTGGCGCGTGTGACTCGAATATCCCAAGGGTTGCCCCCTGCGGGGAGATTAAGCCTATAGCTCACCTCGTATGGAGATGTTGTTTTCCCATTGATCTCTACTGGATTAGTGACATTTGTCATTGAGGCCAGGACATAACCGCCTCCATTGCTCTGGACTTCAAACTGAATAAATACTTGAGAACCATAAACGTTCCCGGTGGCGGTATCCTGACTGTATAGTGCCGGAATTCTGATCTTGATCCGTGCAGCATCGGCTTCAGAATCGGTTATCTGTCGGACCACTGGGGTCCCGAAAATGACTTGAGTCCCTACGGTGACTTCAGTTTCAACCCCGCTATAGCCCGGAAGGGGATCCTGGTCCGCTACCCCGGTCAATTCAGAATAAGACACCCCTGAAAAATTGTATGTCCCGCTTGAGTCCTGTAATGGGGTTTCGTCCAGGAAGATAGATTTCGCCCCATTGACGAGGCCAGAAATCTCCCCCTCGGAGAGGACATCAATCAGTCTGGCTGTTGTTTTACTCTGGAGGGTGTTTGGCGCTTCTATGGGGGTCTGGACTGATGTTGCAAGATTGCTTTCCCGGCGCTGTTTCCCTCCCCCGGAGCCATAAACGCCCCATAATTGAGATTGGCGCCTTGCATGTTTTTTAGACAGCTTCATTTGTCAACCCCAAGCTTACCACCACTGAGCCGGTGCGGATTTGGCCATAAACGACCGGAACAGGAGAGCCTTGCTCAAATCTATTCGTCGGTGCATTGAGGAGAAATGATGGGCGCTGATCGGCTAATTCTCTAGTGTCGTAATTCTCCTTTCCTGGCTTGAGATCCAACCTGGGGGCCGTGACGGCACTAATACCGGCAATGGTCAGTCCGGCGCCAATCAGCGCGATTGTCCCATAGGACAGAGTCGCCCCCGCGATGCTGACACCAGCCGATAGCCCCGCCCCAAAACCTGCCGCAGCCCCTACGGCCCCAAAGGCGGCAAATCCCAGACCGGTCGCCAGTAGCGCGACCCCGAGGACGAGTTTAACAATTCCCCCCGCTCGGCTGCCACCGCCCGCGCCAGCCACCCAGGGGATGATGTGCAGTTCTGAAGCGCTTCCGAAGCTAAGCTCTAATTGATCTTCAGAAAGATCAGGACCCGCTTCAGGCTTGCCGTAGACGAGCCTGAAAGTCCCCGGTTCAATGGCGGCCCAGAAGCCCTTAAGCTGATGACCTAGCATCGATACTGCCATACGGGCATTGGGGATCTCGAATTCAAATTCAGATCCGAATTTTTCCGCCAAATAGCCGTGTAGAAAAACTTTTTTCTTCATGATCTCTCCCTTTATGATCATAAGTCAGGAAATGACTGATCGTTTTTTCCCAATGGCCATAAAGGCTTTGCCGGGATTGGTGATCTTGAATTTGGTGCAAAATGTGCGCCGAGGAGGTAATGATTCCGACGTGATTCGTCACGGGAGAATGGACTTTCATGAGCACAATGTCATGGATTTGTAGATCATTTTGTTCAATTTCTCTGAACCCATACTGGGTGAAATTTTCAACAAATAGATCTTCACCCTTCTCCCACCAGAGGAATTCTCTCGGATACTCTGGTAAAGTGATTGATAGTTGAAGCTTGTAATAATCCTTCAGGAGCGCGAAGCAATCCCCACCCCCATCGGTTCCGCTTGGCCCCCATCGGAAGTCCCGCTCGATCAATTTTGGAATCGGGACTCCGTCGCCGTAAAAGAATAAATAGGGTTTTCGGCCATCGCTAGGCATCACGACAATCCCCCACGGGACCGCAGTCCTGATCTGGCCCGCCTGATCGTCGATAGTCGGATATGGAGTCCCGCAGGGGTGAGAATGGACGACGGCCTGAAGACCCCTCAAGGGGCAATGACTGTCAGGAATTTCAAAATAATTTCTGGGGTCAGGATGGACATTGGGGGCGGGGATATATTGCCCATCGACAATAAAACCACATGACTCCTCTTTCCCGCACGAGAGCGCATGAGTGATGATCTTTTGCTCTACGTCTGGCCCAAACACTATAGGGCACCAATTCCAGGGAAGCCCCCAAAGGGGAGATCCCCGTGTTGGCCAAATCTCAACCGGCAAGCTGAAAGTGTTTTGTTGCAAATATCATTTGCCTCGGTGGTCGCGACCCCATCGCGTGTAAAGTAACTCGCTCCTGCGTACGGGCATGGCATGACCGCCGAAACGTCAAAAGAGCTTCCATTCCATCTCCGATAGCGGAGATTGCAAAAGTTTTTGAAAATTTGGCGCCCAGGGAGCATTTTCCCCTGCTGGTCAAGTGATGATGCCAACTCCCATTCAATCTGATTGCTATTTTGAGAAGACTTTCGATCAACTGTATAGACGTCAAGGGGGAGTGTATGATTACCAGGGTTAGACCCCCCGTCGAGGAATTCCCCAAAAGTCCTCATCCGGGTCAAGGTTGCGCCCAAGAGATCAGAAAATTCAATTGCCGCCGCCTGCGCGACTTTATTGACATTGGAAATTTTTATTCTCGGTCGGGGCTGAGGGCCTTTTCCGCTATATTCAAATCCAGTTGCTTCAAAGTCAATCGGCGTATAGTCCTGCCCCTGAAAGGCGATCGGAGCCCCCCCGAGATCAGTGGAGGTAAAATAAAAAGTTGGCCCACCGGCAAAATTACTGGCATCCAAGATATACAGTGCCACCAATTCACCTGGCTCAAAGCGTTGAATTCGATTTGCAATAGTCGAATCCGTCATATCAGATCGAATTCCTCCAGGAATGTTGCCTGAACGGTCAGTCCGCCCGGTGCTGGGGTGGCTTGGGTCCAGTGGTCACAGGTGAACAGGATTGGCGTCGATTCGTTAGGGGGGGTGTAGTAAAAGGATGTATAACCCGCCCGGGCGGTCAGGAAAGTAACAAGATCATCAGATTCGGTTTGGGTCAAGCCCTTCCAGGTAAAATTATATTTCCTCTGTAGCCCATTCAATCCATCGGCTGCTCTTTGGGAATACCCATCTCCAAATTGGGCTTTCAGGATCCTGGCTTGGGTATCCTTGTTTGAATCAGTCGATGGTGCGACAGTTGTCGTTAGTGTAACGGTCATGAGGCAATTCCCGGATTAAGTTGACCACCTTGACGGAGATTTTCTTGAATTTGCTCCTGGATGAGTCCTTTCATGGTTTCATGAACGGCTTTGGCGACCTGATCCCCCATTGCTTTGTCCCTATTGGGATCTCCAGAGCCAGATCCTCCCTGAACGGTGACATTAATCTGAGGAGCAAAGACATTCCCTCTGCCAGAACCAACGGCCCTGACCCCCAGGGACCCGTCAGACATCCTCTTGAGGGGCATTATCGCTTCAGTGCCACGCTCGCCCATCAACCCGGTTTTTCCGCCGCCCATCGGGAACGCCGTTGCGCCACTGGTCAGTCCGCCCTGGGCGAAGGGGATAACGTTTCCATTGCGGAAGGCCCCACCGCTGGCGAAACCCGAGGGGGCCGCGATACTCCCAAGGGAGAGCGCCCCCGGCCCGGCACCCAGGAGGCCCCCGGCCCCGGTTGACACGCCAGCCACTCCACCGAATAACCCATTCAGTGAGGCGTAGATGGCTTTTTGAATCAAGGCCTGTAGGATCATTTTGAATATTTGTTTTGAAAGGTTGCCTAAGATGTCTGAAACCTTGGCTGAACCGGTGGCGATCTGATCAAAAGCGTTCACGAATGCATCCCCGAGGGACTTGGCCAATTGGAGCATTTTCTCTTGTTTTTGAATTACGCCATCAAGAGATAGTTGAGAATTCTCGGTCTTGCGGGCATCCGCAAGGGCGGCAAGTCCACTAGTGGAATTAAGATCATAGCCCTGATCGGCCAAAGACTTACGCCGGTTCTGTTCCCGCTGGGTCTCCTCATATGAGAAGAAGCTCATCTCGCCCGTAAAGGGATTTCGGGAAAGCCCCTGCTGGCGGGCTGAGATGAGGGCAAGATTATTTTCAATCGTGACCTGATTTTCCATTTGCCGATTAAGGTCTTCCCTGGCGAATTTCTGATCCGAAAGTGCTTTCGTGATATCCCGGATTGATTGCGCGTGGGCTGAATTCTCACTTATCCCGAGTCTAATGATCTCAGCATTTGCGCTATTGAGAGCCTCGGCGTCCCTCAGGGCATGGTTGCCCTTCAGCCGTGCCTCATAGAGGCCCTGCTCAACATCAATGGCTTTCTTTTGGGCATCAACATAATGTGCCACTTCATCCTCAAGTGATACCGCCTGGCCGCGCATCAGGGCGGAGGACAATAGCCCTCCTCTTTTGCTCTCGGGGCTGATGCCTTTGGCCTTGAGGGCGTTTTCGATTTCTTGTCTGTTTTTGGTTTCCCGAAGCCCAACAGTGCCGCCGGTCTGGAATGCCTCAAGACGAGCGGCAGCCTGTAAGGTCGCGTCCTGGGCGGCCTGAATGGCCGACACCTCCTCGGTGGCCCTACTGAGTTCTTTGGTTCGGAGAATCTGTTCCACCAGAGCTTCTGTCTGGGCCTTTGTGATCTTCAGATGGGCTTGTCTAACTTTGTCCTCAGCCTCTATGCGGTCTTTCATTTTTTGGGAAGCTAGATCCCCACCTTGGATTTGAGCATTCAGGAGCCTTTGGGCTTCGGCTTCCCTGGCGTTGGAGTCCTCGATGAATTGGCGGATCTTTTTGGCGTCGGCTGATTCTTTACCGGCTGCGCCGGGGAAAGATTTAATTTTATTATCACCCCCGAGGTCTGATTTAACCCCCCTCAGTGGGGTTTCCATTGCCGCAGCCAATTGAACTAAAGATCTCTTTCTGGCCTCACCTCGGGCTTTCCATTTATTGGATACGGCAGCCTCGGCAGAATCAAACGCGGCCTCTCCGAGGTTGAAGGCATCGCTCCCAAATGTCCCATTTTTAATACTCTCAAGGGTGAAGACAAATCGCTTCATCGCAATTCCACTAATGGTTATGCTGGTTGACAATCGGTCAAATAACCCTGACACCTCGGCAATGAAACCCGCCACCCCAAGGGTTAGCATTTTCCCCAGATAGGAAAGGAGCTGACTCATAGAGCCCCCCGTGAGATTCCCAATGGCTTTATCGAGCCTCATTACAGAATCCACGGCTTCTTGGAATATTTTCCCAAATGGCTCCCTGATGCGCTGTAGCCATTTATCCAGATCCGCAATGCTTTTCGATATCCCCTCCAGTCCCGCGCTCGCGAGCGCCGTGACGTGGAACATTCTATTCAACGTATCGATCAATAGCAAGCTGGAATTTTGGACCTTGCCGAATGCTCTCTCAACTGAAGCTGGAAGATTTTTGAACTGCTCCTCAATTAATTTTTCATTTTTCAAAATACCATTCAGGACCACATCAGAAGTTATCTTGCCGTCGGCGGCAGCCTTCTTGAATCTCCTGAATGCCTCTTCTGAAGTTTCCCCGGTTTTTCGGATCTGCTCACTTAACATGCGGGCAACTTTAGGCATTCCCTCCATGACTGAACGGAGTTCATCCCCCCGGAGGGTTCCAGAGGCCAGGCCTTGCGACATTTGGATCATGGCGTTCTTGATCTCTTCCGCTGTAGCGCCGGAGACAATACCGGCCTTGAGGAATGTTTCCTCAAACCGCAAGAGCTGATCCGTGGACGCGCCGATCGATTGAGCTGCGGGCGCTAACCGCGTGAAGGATTGAGCGACGCTTTGGATCGATATCCCTGTTTTGTCAGAAATCCCAATCAGGCGGGCCATGGTGCCGTCGAACTGGTCGAGATTGGGAAGAACGTTTTTAACCTTTGCTTGTAATTGATTAAACTCATCTGCAAGTGAAACGATTTTTAAAAGCCCAAGAGTTGCAATTAAACTCGTCAAAGCGCCAATGATGGCCTGGAATCCTCCCTGCATGGAAGAAAGTGTTGCGCTCATACCCTTTAGGCTTGAATTGCTTTTATTCTGTGCATCATTTAATCTCTTAAGCTGTTCCTCCAGCCTTTTTGCGGCAAGCTCTTGGCGCTTAATGGCATTTTCGGCCTTCATCTGCTCAGCAATCAGCTTTCTGGTTGAATTGGAATTTTTTTCAAAGGCAAGGACATTTCTCTCCCAGGCCCGCTGCGTCTTTTGGGTTTGTAGCTCAAGTTTCTGACCAGCATCGGTCAGCTTTTTGAATTCTACCGTTGCCTTCTTGGCTGGCTCAGAATTAATGGTAACTTGTAAATTGGCGAGGTCCATTTTACTTCTCTGTCATGATTCGGATAAAACGATTATCAAGATCCCGAATGATCCGCAATTCCCACCGGTGGGGGTGGGTCAGGAAACATTCCCTCCATGCCATGATATCACTCCAACTAATCGGCTGAGGACCCGACATAGAGTATTGGCGGCCCTCAGAGAGTTCCTCGAACCATTGAACGATATAAAACAACTCCCTGGGGGGATCTGGCATATCGAGTTCCGGGACATCGATCCCTTGGGAGGCGACTTGCTCCAGATGATCCCTAACCGAACCCCCACCGTCTTGTGGCCTGGAGAGGCGGAAGAATGCTTCTGCCCATTCCAGCAACTCACTTATGAGGGATTGAAAAAATTTGAGCTTTCGGCAACAAAATCAGCTACCTGGCGACGAATCCAAGGGAATTCAGAAAAGAGTTTTGTCGCATTGGCAGCCGTGAAGGTTAAGGCTTCACCCGATACCGTGATATTTCGGAAGTCCACCACGCAAGCGGTAAGTTTAGCCAGTTCCTCTTTATCAAGCTCCTCAATGGTTACTTTATCGGCCTTCTGTTTAGCCCGCGCTTTATTGAGTCTCCGATTCAATAACTCTCGTTCTTTTTGAATAAACGGATCACTGTCGGTCCCGACAACCGTTAAACCAATAGACTCCCCCGCCTCCGTCTTGAGGACTTCATCGGTTCCGGGATGACGCAGCTCCATGAACACCGGCTCATTGGCGGTTGAAAATTGATTGAGATCCATTATGTGTGTCCCCTCTGTTGATTATGATTTAACAACTTTAATCGTGGTGGCGTCGCTGGCATTATATAAGGCGTGGAAGGGCATCGTGATGATCCGGCTTTGTTCATTCGCCAGCGGGACGTCTCCACCTGTGTATTTGACAGTCCCCATTGTGAAGGTATAGGTGTTACCGGTTGTGGAATCCGTCACGGCGATCACAAGGGAGCTGGATGTTTCATTCAGGAATTTATTTAACATCGTCGCATCCTGATAATAGAGTTGCATAGAGCCGGTCACTTTAGCCCGACCATATTCGAGTTGTGGGGTCGTCGAGGATCCAATTACAAAAGTGGGCTGCAGGGAATTGTCAATCGTCATATCGAGTGAGGTCACAATGGCAGAAGCTCCGCCGCCCTCAGTCAGGACAGCCGTGAAGGAATCAAAAGGTTCATTAGTCGAGGACGACGTAATGGTGGCATCAACAGAGGTTCCGCTCTGGGCCATATTTTTACCAATGAGGCCAAATGTCCCTTTGACGATTGCATTTGGATTTACTGACATTGAAAAAGTATTGACGGCGCAGCCGGTAAAGAGTCGATATTGGGCAATGTCGAGAGCCCGATCTTCAATGGAAAAATATTGAGGAGTCGTTCCAGCTTTCAGGACGCCAGCGGTGGTGAATTGGCCAAAGAAAGCGCTTTCGAGAAAGTCATCAAAATCATCAGCTCTGAGGTCGACCGCAATGTCACCTTGAACTTTCCGGTTCCCATGTCGGAGTAATGCGATCTGTCGGTCAGGTCTAATCTCGTCAGACTCGATCCCTTCCTTTATCAGGGACAGCGAATGGCTATTGATCGGCAGCGATAAAAATACCGGAGTCGCGGGAGTGGTCCCGAAGGTCGATTCCACCATGTAGGATAAGCCAGATCGGCTACCTTGTGCGAATGCCATTTTTTATCCCTCAAATCTCAGGGGGGTTTCCCCACGTCACTAATATAATTTTAAACCCCGAATGCATACCACCCGATATAAACGGTCCGCATGTACCAATCAGGATCCTCTCCCGGCTGCGGTGCGGGTTCACAGTACGCGATATGGACAGACTGACCGGATGCGGTCAGGATCGTGCCTTTCGGGAATGCGGTCCTGATGTTTCCCATCATCGTCTCAGCTGCCTGGGATCCCGCATTGGGGGGATAGAAGAGATCAAGGATCATCACGCCATCGGCGCGATCCGGTATCCCGACCCCCACGCCCGCCGTGCGGACCCGTGCGGTCATGACAGTACAGCTCAGCCATGGCGTCCCCGGCGTGGGTCGGTAAACGACATTTTCATATCTGATTGCCGGAACACTTGAGACGGTTGCCAACTGAGTCTCCAGAGCGGTGCGGACCTGTAGGATCGTCATAACTTGTTCAAGACCTCTTGCGCGATCTGTTGGGCCTCTGCGAGCGTGACAGCCACCATGCCCGCAGGGGCCTGCTGGGAGTGACCCTTTTCAAGGGCCTGGATGTATGAGGCATTGTTGGCCAGGATGATGACATCGCCCATCTTGGCTTGGCCGATTGTGACCGTCAGGGCCGCAAAAGGTGTCGAGACACTCCCCGCCCCCCCGGTTTTCCCCTTATAGGTTTCCCATTGGGGCTGGTTGGGATGCCCCCCAAGATTGCCCAGGCTGGCCCACCAGGAGGCTCGGGAAAATCCAGTCTTCACTGGGTTACGGGTAATGATCCGTAGGGCTATCTCCTGAGAGACAGTTTTTAGAAACGCATCTGCTTTTTTCTCAACCTTATTGAAAAATTTCGTCAGGTCTGCTGTAAAGGTCTGGGTCATGACTTCACCACACACACATAAGCGATCACGGTCGTCCCCTCGGTGAGGGTCTGGACATCCTCGATCGAATAACTGACGCTGCTCTTGATGATCAGATCATTGATCGTCGGCGCAACCGACAAGCCCTGGCCGGATATGATTATTTTTTTCTGGCCCGCCTGGGCGAGGCCCTTCCCTTTAGCGTAATCTGAAAATTCAATCAACTTGGCCGTGACGGTATAGTCTGTATTTGTTGGGGTGCTGGGGCCGGTTCCGGCAGTATAGGTTCGATTGCCCAATTTTCTCAACGTCAAGCTCTCCCCCTTGAGGAGGAGCAATCTATAGACCGGATACGTCAGATCCAATAGGCCCCCCAGGGGTCACCATCAAAGAGCTGATGGGGTTTTGGGTCGCCGTGGAAATAAACGATCCGTGCGTCTGCAGTTGGGCCGTTCTGGTCCCGAATGTCAGCCTTGTAGGACAGAATCTGACCAGGGAATTCGTCCTGAAGGATGATGGTTTCCGAGATCGGAATATTGCCATCCAGCCAGATCATATCAGAGACGCAATTCATCATCTGAAAGCGGTTTTTGTTCACATCTGATTGAAATTTTTCGTAAATCTCTTGACCCTTCTCGACTGAAAAGCTCATCACCCCACTGGCCCGCCGGGGGAAGTAAGGATCCCGGATCATCGCAAAGTCAGGGCGAAATTCAGCAATGTGATCAATGTCGCCAGTGATAATGGTATCCAGGCCCATAAAGAGCCGATGCCCGCCTCCGTAGGACCCCCGGAGGGCTTCCAGGAGGCAGAACATATTTCTGAAATCATTTTCAAACCGAACGGGACGGATATCCTCCTTGAAGTCATAATCCTGATCGACCAGACAGACAAACTCAAAATCATCACAAAAGCGATTAATCCCCCGGTAGAGCTTATCGGCCCAAGTGGCGTCAAAGATATGGCGGGAATGTTGCGGGACGTCTTGGCCCTGATATAAGGCGGTCACGATGGTAACTGACATAATTCCTCCAGGGTGATTTTCTGAAAAGCTTCAACCCGACTCTCCGGGGAGGCGTTCATGACTATTATCCCAGCCCTTTCGAGAGGCTCTTTCGTCGCCATGAAGTCTTCAGCCCATCCCTTATAGAGTCTATCCTGCATGGGGGAATCCCAATGATAGCCCCCGTGCCAGTGCGATTGCTCCCCGATCCCCATATCGATCCCGAGGAGGATAATCCTTGCCGCGCCTTTAGAGTATGTGATATTGAGCGCTCCATGACCGGTATTCCGACCCGCGACATCAGGGGGTTCCGTCAGACCCTCGGCGCGGGATCGCCGGAGATAATGAGCACCTTCGACCTTTTCCCCATCACATCCATGCCCGGGGTCATTCGCGGGGCTAATGATCAGGAACCGATCGCCCGGAAAGGCAATCAATTCTTTCTTCATGTTGTTGATGAAATTATGGTCCATCGAAACAATGCCATCACACTTGGCGGCTGGCATGAGCCCCGAGGCGTTACAGCCAAGGCGATAACCTGGCGGCAATCGATCGAAGTCAAAGCCCCTCAGGGAGTCTCCGCCGCCGATGATAAAAACTGTTTGGCCTTCCCAGGACCTATCCAGAACCGAATAACTCATCTGCCTGTTCTCCACTGGGCGGATTGTGGAATTTATCTCGACTGAAGGCCGCCGCCGGTCGGTCTGTGTCTTCCCTGACGTTCTCGATTTCGGAAATCGACACCCCTCCGACGTATGGCGACCCAAGGCCACCATAGAGAGAGTTTTGCGCCGCTTGGGTCGTCAGGATGCCAATCAGGCCCCTGTAGTGTTCATATTGCTGATTGGCCGATACCCTGACGGATTCGATCGCGGTATCGCACAACCGAGAATATTTAGCTGCCAATGATTGAGCGCAAAATATCGCCGCTGTATACTTGTCAGAAGTGGCCGCAATGGCGAAATTGATCTCAGCGTCTTGGAGCTGTTGATCATTGGTATCAGTGTCACCGATCAGAAACCGAACCGCCGCCAACGTGGAGGCTGCTGGGTCTCCGGCGTAGGTCCAGGTCATCGTTACAACTCGACGTAATGAATGTAAGCGTATCCGGCGATCGCGGTCGCGGCCCCGGAGGCCACAGAACCCGTGATGGCTTGAGTGGAGGTGAAGAGCTTAATGGTCTTGCCATTGGAGCCCGCATTGGCGATGTTGGTGAAAATCCCTGAAGAGACTCCAGTGGAGGCGGCTACGTTGGCCCCATCGATGAGCGAATCACTCAAGGTGGTCTCGTCAGTCGCCACTCCTACATCAACCGTACAGGCGGCAGAGGTCAGGGTAGTGATATTCAGGACCACCAGGTGGACATATCCGGCCACGCCGGGCGTGAAGGCAAAAACACCGCCAGCGGTCCCGACTGCCGCCAAGGCGACTTTCTTAACCTTAATGGGTCGTTTGGTCCCCGTGCTGGGCATCGCTAAATCGGCAGCCGTAACGGTTCCGGCACTCGTGATCCCTTCGGTGATGGTCAAAAGGCTAGAAGATGACCGGGCAACGGTTTTGAGGCATTCCATTATTTTCTGGACCGCATCAGATCCGGGTACTCTGTAACCGGGCATTATTTGACCTCTTTCTTTTCAGCCGACTTTTTGACAGGTTTTTCAAGTTTAACTTCAGGAGCCCCGATCAGCTCTGGTTCTGGTTCAGAAACCAACGCCGGGATATCGGGGTGATCGATGAATCGGTGATCCCACAGTTGGGTCATCCGGCGGGTATTGACCGCCAATTGTCTCCAGGGGAAATCTTGCCCGATCCCCATCGGGTGCCCGTTGGCCGTAAAGGCCTTGCGGACCACGAATGTTTTCTTTAAATCAAAATCTATTCTGGCGCGAGGGCGCATAAGACCTCCAAGGGGGAGAAGCGGGGAACAGAGTTCCCCGCTTGCTTTAAGCCACGATACTGGTAAAGAAATATCCCAGGTTTGCAGAAATGAGTTTTTGATCAAAAGCCATTTCACCTTCAACGCGGTCAGAGGCTTCTTTCTCAATTCTGAATTTTTTAATCCGAAGCCCATTAGAACCGGCGCCGAACATACCCTTCCAGGAGAAGGTATAACCACCACTGGGGGTCATCAGGCCCGGACGAGGGGCGCTGTAGACCAAGAGGGCAGTTTTGCCGGTGATGAAGGCATGACTGTTGGTCACGGTTTCAGCCGCCGAGTTGTAGATCGCCGAACCGACAAGGATTTCGTCAAGTTCAAGGATCTGGGCAACAGCTTCCTTGGAGACCATTGCGGGTCTTCCGGCGGTTTGGCCGTATTTGACCCGATCGATGATGTCGGGGTGATCAACCAATTTGTCCCAGACTTCTTGACCGAGCACCAATTTATTAGGGCGGAATCCGGTGGATTTGTGAACCACAGTCGCTCCCGCCCGAACGTCACTCAAGGGATCGGAGTTAGTGTAGTCACTCCACTGGTAGAGTTGACCAGTCGTCGGGGAAGCGGCACCGGTTTTGTCAGTCGTCCAGACGGAAGTCGTCATGAAAGAAGAGACGAATTTGGCTTCCTTCCTGATCAGCAATTTGGTCGTGACAAACTCAGTAGCTTCCATGTCGAGGTTCAACGGCACATCAGCGTTAGCGCGGATCTGATCCGGCACGTCTTTGTGCCAAGCCCAGACGTTGGCGAAATAGCTGGGGGTATTGTCGATCCGGTAATCACCTCCGGCAGATTCAGCCCCAGGGGCCCGTACACGAGCTTCATCCCGGTTGAAATCCCCACGGTCGTATGTGAAAAAACGATCGGATTGTTTGTCTACAGGGATATTAGGGAAGACCTTATCGGCGATAAAGGCATCCTGGTTTTGCAAAAACGCGACACTGATCATTGTCAGCGGGGCGTTTACGTGGACATCTGATGCGGTAGGGTTCATTCCCTAAATCTCCTCTTACTTCTAATTACGCGGTGGCGGATGCGGCTTTGGCGCGGGGGTGGAACAAGATGGCGATCACGTTACCGCTTGCGCCAGTCTCCAGAGCCTCACCGAGGATCACGTCATTGGTCGCACAAGCGACCGCTTGACCATTAGTGTCACTCGCGACGGGGTTACCTTTAGTGATCGTGCCCGCGCAGGAGACCTTGGTGATTCCGCCGACACAAACCGAGGCCGCCCGACCGGCAGCCGCAGGAGTGTTTTGCAAAACCCCAATAGCGAATAGGCCATCACCGGCGGGATCGACTTGACCGTCAGACGAGACGTCAACAAAGTAATATTGCTTGGCTGACAGATCTGCACCCGCTTCAAAGTCAACGATTTGCATATTTTGCGAAAAAGACATTCTCTTACTCTCTCCTCAGCTCTTAAACGACAGGATTCAATTTGTCGTAAAGTTTCACACCCTCATCTGAAAACAGCGCTTTCGTGTAAGCTTGCTCAAAAGTTAGGCTTGGGTTTTTATCAACAATTTCTTTCGCCATAGCGGTTAGGCGGTCCTGAGGGGCTTTTTTCTCAACAGAAGCCTTGCCGACTTCCTTAAAGGCAGAACCCAGGGACTCATTGGCGGATTTCAAAACCTGAAGGGCGTATTCTTTATTATCGCCATCGAGGCCAGCCAAGGCTTTCAACAGTTGAGCCTTTTGGACTTCATCCCCAGGGAGGTTGGGGATTTCGGCATTTGCCTGTTTGGCAAATGCATTCAATTCCAGGACTTCCTGTTGGGACTTCAGGGTTTTGGCCATTTCAAGATTTTGTTTCACAACAGCTTCAAGCTGTTTCTGAATGGTTTCCGAAAGCCCCTCTTTGGCAACTTCAGCGGCCTTGGCCTCAGCGGCCTCCTTGTCGGCGATCGCTTTAGCGACTTCCTGGGCGGCATCGGCTTGAGATTTGGCGAGTTTGTCCTCAGCGGTTTTTTGATCCGCCTGGGCCTGCTCAAGAGCTTTTTGCATTTCTTCCAAGGTCATTTTAGGGACTCCCTCATTAAATTCTGCATCTGTTTTAATTTCAGATTCCTCGATCATAGCATCCGAATCACACGATCCGTTTTTTGTCAACAGCATGTTGGCAAATTGATTTGCTCCAATGGTGACATTTGATACTTCAGTGAGGATCAGCTTGTGACATTTCTTTTTAGCTTTCATCTAATTTTTCCCATACGGCATTGCCGCCTATTGAAAACATTTTGAGGTTGCCATCCTTGATGGATTTCCAAACCTCTGAATCGTCAATCTTCACACCAATCAGCCAGCCGACCTTTTTTAGATCAATCCCTAAAACCTTCTGAAGCTCTTTAGTGAACATCATCGATTCAACAATGGTTCCGGTGGATTCACCGACGTGCATTGTTTTATTGGATCTGGAGTCCTGCATGAATTCCACAACCGCATCAGCCAAAACGTCTTCCGGGATGATGTCACCATGTTGGTCGATGACTTCTTTCCCGTCTTTCTCCACCACAGAGGCCCACCCATAGACGAGCTGTTTGTCAGTAGCGCCGGTCTTGATGATCTCCCCCTCCATCTTGAGGGTATCGGCCCAGTCGGTCCGGTAGGGCATCACTTCTTCCGCCTCGAAGGAAAGCTCAAAAGTCGGGAGCTTTACTTTAGAAAGATCAAAATTAAGTCCCACATTATAAGAGACCGTCACATGTGGCTCCCGGTATTCCGCCCAATCGAAATCCATCCCGAGGGCAATTGCCTTCGTGTTTTGTTCATCTACCTCATGGCAGGGGAAGCTCAAAACCAAGGCCTCACGGTTTGGCCCAACGAACTTCAGAGAGTAAGGGGGGTATTCGTCATTTAACCCAATCTGTACCCGGATAGGGTTAACGAGCGGTTCATACCCGGCAAAACCATCAGGGGACCTGATGACGGTACAGTGAAGGAGTTCAGCCGGGACCGGGTTGGGGATCTTATTCTCTTCCGCCCATCTGGAAAGATTCACCTCAGTGGTGGCGTCGGGTTTCATCCATGAATAGATGCCGGCCGATTCCTTCCAGGTCCGTTCAGGAGATAAAAAACCCTGCTTCTCGACGGCGATCCAAGCGGCAAAGGATCGGTGGATCTCCCCCTGGTTGGGGGCAGCCAGGTAAGCCTTGTAGAAGGCTTCACGGGCTGGCATGTTGGGGATTTGGTTAAAGTCCATCAGTCACTCAAATAATCAATTTTGTAAAATACCGTACAGCGGCATTGCACCGTCAGGGCCGCAGGGGCACGGGGATCGCCCGGATATTGGATCAGATATCCCCCAGGGGCCTTGAAGGGTTCCCGGAGCCCCACCCCGTCGGGGTTCAGAGCCGGAATCCCCCCATGGGCATGCGCGGGTCTGGTTTTCCCATCTTTAGTATAAATCCACAAACGGCGGATCCGCTTTTCCTCAACCTGGCCCTTCTCTGCCATATCTTCCCAGAGGGCCTGGCCGGACATGCTGAGGGATCGGATCGATTCCGTGCGGGCGATGACTTCAGATCTGTACTTCAGATACCGGTCCCGATACCGGGCCGTCATTCGGTCAATCTGTTCACCCTTCAGGGCCTTATCTTTTAAATTCAGAATCGTCCGATCAAACCGTTTATCCCGAAGCGCTCTGTTAAGCGCTTCGGATGGCTTGTTGATCAATGCCTGCCGGTAGTTCGATACTGCCCGATCCTGTGATGCCGTCAGGCCAATGTGATTTTTTATCTCCCTGGCGGTCTCGATGGGGTTGATCCCACCCTGGAGGGAGCGGGATACAATCTGCTCAATCGTGGTTCGGGTTTCATCCGTCAGGCCACGGATCAGGGACCTCTTATACTGATCCAGCACCCCGGTCAGTTTTGGGTTTGCCTGATCGAAATAAACATGGGTGTCGACCCGAACGCCCTGCCCGAATGGATCCCGCGCTTGCGGGAGCGCCGGAACTTCTGCCGCGATAGCCTTCCCGGAAGTAACAAAGCTTTCACTTATCTGCTCCCCAAAGGGCTGAAAGGCGGCTGAAATGTTGGTTTCACTGATCTCCCCCAGTAGGAGATCCACTCGGCCCCGGCTGAGGAGATCCGTTATCTCAGTTTCCGGGATGACGGCTTGAAGGCGATCGAGGGAAAGCAAAAATGAGGCCGCCAGTGCTTTCTCATTTGCCGATTGAACGGTCTGGAGGTTCTGGCTTTGGTCCATTTTGTTCCCCTTGTTGTAGCGCTGGAGGTGTCATCTGGTCCCGATAGGTCATGATGTCTTCCGGTTGAATCTCCTCGGGGAGATCCGCCGCCTGGCGGAGAACCTTTTCAGTCTCGATGTCACCGCCAAAGACCATCCCGGCGGAAGCGAGCTTAGAGACGTAATCACCGAGTTCAACCAAATCTTGAGGGGCAATCTGTCCCGGGGTGAAGATCGGCAAAAAGATCGGATCAAACCCATTGATCCTCCACAACTTCGGCAGGAGATCGCGGTTAATGGTGTCGGCAATCCCCTTGACCATGCCCTCAATGGCCTTAATGAAAAGCTGAGTCTTTGATTTCGAGAGCGCAAAGGACCCCGCGTCAGTTGAGCCAAGCATGATAAAGTCAGCTAAAAAGGTTGTCGCGATCGCGCGATTGTACCGGAGGATAGTGTCATTAGTGTTAATCGCCCGTGAGCCGCCAGAGGTGATAAGGCTGACGTCAACCATTGGGGTGCTGCTCAAACTCCCATCTTCATTGGACCACAGATCGGAGGGGATCACGATCCCGCCTTGCTCGTTAAACTTCATGTCCCGAGCCATCTTTTTATAAAGCGCCAAGGCGGCGGAATTGATCGGATTGGTGATGATCTCCGACGGGATGCGGATAACCGGCAAGCCAGCCAGATCCCGCTCAATCCCGATTGCCTCGGTCCATTCAATATTCTTTTTAAAGTACCAAGGCCGGTAGCAGTTTCTCAGAAGGGATCGGCCTTCTGGGTTGTCCTTACGGGACGTGGTGCGGAACAGGATAGCCTTCTCCATGGGGATATAGATATTAGGGGCGCCATTGGGGTCTTGTTGATAAAATCCCAAGATATCCCCATTGGGTGCCCGTTCCCATCGGTCGATACTTTCTTGACCCCGAGGGGCGAGTTTGTGGAGGCCGATCCGGCCATCTGAATAATTGCTCGCCGCCATCCCGGCAGCAGGGCTTAACCCGTCCCGGCGCTTATAGACGGTTTCAAAGACCGAAAATCCAAAAACATTCTGAGTCAAGACCTCTGCCAAGAATTCACTCAAAGGTTGGTCCATATCGGATAAACACTCATCGGTGAACTCCGCATATTCGCCCGACGTGTCGGCCCCGCTGGGGCTAGACTTCCAATCGATGGCCTGAATGAGCCGCTCAATTCCGTTCAGGACGGCGCCGATGACGTCATCGTTATCAGCCATCTCACGATAAGTCTTTCGGCCACGGTCGCCCTGAAGTTCTGGGACAAATTCCTCCCAGATATACCCATTGGCGATCCTCAGACCCGTAACGCCCATTTGGGCCGTCGGGTCAATCGGAGGGGTTGCCTCGACCGGTTGGGCTGGCTTTGGTTTAAAGAAAGACATAATATCCATGAATCTATTCTATCTCGCGTATGGGTTGTAATGGGTCAGACCACTCTGGAGATCATTGTCCCGAAGCGCCCTAGGGGCCTGCTGTTCATTCCCGGTCGTGATAGGGCCACAGGTGATCGCTTTTGGCTGACGGGACCATTTCATGATACGGCTCAAATATTGCGACATCGCGTCAACGTCATCATCATGAGTCACGTTGGGGAAATTGCACCAGTTCGCCACCGTGGCCTTTACCCATGGCTTGTTCCTGGGGACAAAGACCTTTCCGGCCTCAAAGTACGTTGAGACAAAATTGACCCGTTCGGTCTTGCTCATCCCCATGTTCTTGCCGGGCATCATGGCGATCACCGGGATGGCGGAATCGGCCCGCATGTCCTGAATGAGCTGTTGCCCTGAGGCCTTATCCTCAATGAGGGCCTCCAGGGCGGGGTATTGTCTCCATTGGTCCCTGAAGGTCTTCTTAAGCTCCGGGTATGGCATCTTACGCTTAACCTGCTCAACCAGATAATGCCCATTGTCGCACTCGGCCCAGAGCTGACCGACTGAATAGTCATTCTCCTGTTTTTCCTTGATCGCGGTGTCCCAGGACCACCGGAAAGCCTTCACGGGCGGAAGCTCATCCCAGTATTGGATCCATTCCGGTAAGAGGATACCCTTGCCGGGGCTGACATTCCAGTTTCCCCCCAGGAGTTGCTCTCGGTCGATTCTCGGCAGGGCCATCAGGTTAGCGAGATAGCCGGGATCTTTTTCCATCAGGATCTTATTGTCATAAATGGAGGCCGCGATAAAGGTGAAGGACTTGGGAAGCGTTGGAAGTTCTGGGGTTGAGGGATACTTTTCCAAAAGTTCTTCAGCAGTGTCGCCCCAGAGGAATTCGTCTTCTCTGACGATGAACCACCGGATTTTACCCGACCGCTCTGGAATCGGCAGGCCATCTTCGCCGATCCACCAATCAATCAACTCCCTGACAAATGAATCCGAATCAGGGTTGCAGGTGGCCCGGATGTAAGGTTTGACCCCACAGGTGGAGCGATTCCGAGAAAACATATAGAAGAATTGCCCCCGGGTGAAGTGGGTCAACTCATCGAAACCCATCATGGGCAGCTCAGACCCCTGATAGGACAGCTTGTCCTTCTCGTGCTCCATATGGGCGAAGGTCACGCTTGCCCCGCTGGGGAAAGTCCACTGAAGCTTGGAGATCAAGGGCTTCCCGCCCAGTTGGGGAAACATGGCTTGGCTCTGATCCCAGAGTGAACCTTGTTTTTTGATCTGTGGAGAGGTCCTGCGGAATATGACAGCGCCGAAGTTGGGGTTATCGGTGTTGCGAAATGACTCAGCGAGAAGGCTCCAGGATTTTCCACCCCCCGCCGCCCCGCCATAAATGGCTACGTCAGCGGATGTTGACAAGAATAACTCCTGCGGGCCTGGCTGAGGGGACATCTCTATAGTCAAAATAGCCTCACTTGTTGAGCCTCTGAGATAAGGTTTTTCCAGCTTTAGGCTTCTGTTGTTCAAAAACGCTCGATAGTTCCAAGAATTCCTTCAACCCCGGCAAGGTCTTAGCGGGCTCTTCCAGAGCCTTACAGAATTTTTCCCACGCCTCTGCGTCTAACCTTGCCTCGCTCACAATACCCTCAGATGGCTTTCTTTTTTTTTGTAAAAATCACAATTCCTGACCCCGAAGGCATCGTCAATAAAGACCACCTGGGTCACTAGGGCCTCCAGGAGGGGGCAGAGAGGCTCCTCCTCTGTTCTTTTTCCGCCATTCGTGCAGGTCCCGCACTGGTCATCTTTTTCGATACAGATTTGGCCATTATCGCCCAAAAACATCAGCCCCTCCAGCGGTTACCAGAAATGAAAAATATAGTCGTCGCCCCCGAGGGGTACATCCCGACATGAGCTTTGGCCCAAGTACTATAGCCCATGTTATACCCGAGATTGTATTGACTTGACGTCCCGGCCTGGATGGCTCGGTTCTTCTTTCCTGGTCCGTGGCCGTGGCCCCCTGAGGCGGCCCTGCCGGTCTTGGCCATCCCGGCCAGACTCCCCCGGGAACCATTGACGCCCTTGTCGAAGTGTTGGTTAAAATCCACCCCAAGGATTTCTACTTTTTCAGATCTGTCATGAAAGATGACACTTTCGGGATTTCGGATTCGTGATTCCATATAAAGCTTCAGCGGATGGGGGATAGAGATCTCCATTCCCCGGCAGGTGATCCCCTGGAGGACTTGAAGATTTAGCTCGTGATAGATCAGGGCATTCTCGGGATCCTGCCTGATATCGGCTTCTTTGAGCCACCGCTGAAGGGCGTCATTGTGGTTTGAGGGGACGATGTGGTAAATCGTATCGGGTCGATTCAGGCAATCAGAAAAGAAGTCCACCAGCCGGGTAAGCTCATCATCGACTGAATTTAGCCCCCAGTGGTGCTTGGCGAAGTTCAGATGAACATCCCCCCGGTGGTGGTGATTGGCTGAGAAGAAGTCCAAGACGTCATGATGGAATTCATGCTCGGGGTTCAGGACCTCAGTGATGGATCCCGCCCCCCAGGTGGCGGCCTTCACGCCTGGATCGATAAAGTCCAAATGGGTATCCCCGCAACTTAACGCCTTGAGGCGATGCTGCCCAGTAGTGCCATCAGGAGAATAGTAGCTATCAAGATCGTAGAATCCCCCATGGGGGTCGGCCTCAATATTCCTTAACCAGAAGTCTTCTCCATCTCGCTCCACCACCACGGCCCCACAGGCATGGCGGGCTGTGGCCTTCATGCCTGCGACTGATTCACTGTAGCGGGATTCCGTCACGGCGCCGGTGGTCATGAAGATCCGGGGGTTGTCCCCGACAGGGCGGGCGGCGGTTTTAGTCTCGATCGTGGGGTGGCCGATGACAAAGCTCCTCTGGGGGTCCAGGATATCCAGACCCGCCAGGGGGCTGGCGGCGGTGGCCTGGATGAAGGAATTGCCCATGATAGTCAACAAACCATTCACCTCGAATGAGTCAAGATGGATGTCATCCCGGAGTTCTCTGGCCCACCAGGTGGCTCCATCCTGCTTGGCCAAGTAGGCGGAAACGTTCTTATACCGGATGGGGATCACGAGGAGCTTTGCCCCCCGGTGCTGGCAGTATTGGCGCAAGCTGGCCAGAAATGGCTCATTAATGGCGGTATTGTTAATCGCGCAAGTGACGATGAAGATTGATTTTTCATTATTGACAATGGGGGTCTGGACGCCCGGGGAGCTGAGTCGGGTTTTCTTCTTTATATTTAATTCTGAAATCCAATCGAAAAAAGTAGACTTTGCGACGCCGAGGAGCTTGGCGGCCTTTCTGACAGACCCGGCTCTCTCTAGAGCCTCGATGATTTCGCCAGTAGGAGGTTTAGCCGTTTTTGGACTTGACATTTAAAATCCTCATGCTACCCATGGCACAATAGTATCATTTTAAAAACAAACGATCAAAGGATTGACAAATATAGAATGTGATGTAAGATATATTTAACTGAACGGTTGGTGGGCTGATTAATACCAGTAAGCCAATCAGTAAATCCTGCTCTTGAGTCGAAAAGGGATCGCCCCGTGCCTTCAGGGGGTATCGTTTCTGAAGGCGCCAGTCTTGGCTGATTGACTCTCGCGCCGGTTTACGCCGGAATCTGATGAAAGAAGCCGAAGTCCCTTGGCTAGGGGGACTTGATACCCTAGCCACCTTTTACTTTGGCGTCTGGACCTTGTAACTCCCGACAAGAGTAAATGCCGGCTTTTCTTTATTCTTCATACCTTGTCCCCCGGCAGGACCGACAGACTATCCAGATCTCCATCCCGGCGGGCCAGTGCTGAAGCTCCCAGGCCGACAGGAGATCAGCCGGGACACACAAGACCTCAAGGATCTTGCCCCGCCCACCGCAGTCCTGACACCGTCTGGCCTCAACGTTTTTTCGCATCCTTCTTGGCCTTCTGGTTTGCAACTTTTGCCGCCTTCTTGGCTTTATTGATCGCCTCAGTCCCGTTCGCCTTATAGGCCTTACACTTCTCCTTGTTCCGGCCCTTTTTCGCATTGCCCGCCATTGTTGGATCTCCCATTGTCGGGCAGATACAGGGTTACCCTGGTGGCCCCGTCTCCGCCGGTTTCTGTCACTTCATGTTTTTCAGACCAGTTAGCCCGGTTCTTCATGTTGAGTTCCCAAACCTTGGTGTTGAAATTTTTGATCTTGCCAAACATGGCATTCATCCCGGCGTTCTCCATCATTAGAAGATACTCTGCTTCCCCGAACTCTTTTGCCTCGGCGAATTCGGGGACAATTTTCAACCAATTGTGCATTGTCGCCATCTTGACGCGAATCACAGCGGCGAAGGATGAGAAAGATTTACCTTTCTTCATATGCTCAATGAGCTGTTCCGCATATTCGCGCCTGTAAGTATATGGCTTCGTGGGTGGCATTTTGCCTCCTAGAGAAACGCGGGCCTAAACCCGCGAGGAACAACAGTGGAAAGGAAAGGACACAATTCTATTATAAATCCTCGCTGACACTCTGCCAGCCTTCATCCCAAGCCCGATGCTCACTGCTAGCCTCCGGGTAGGGGTTCCAAACCCTTTGGGCGTTATGTTCGCTTCGGCTGACATAACCTTCCCGGTGGGCTTTGGCGATCGGGTCGGGGCCGGTGGCCTTGATCTCAGGAGTCTCTTCACCCATGAGCATTTTTTCAAACCCCACCATGGAAACCTGAAAGTCGCCATCATCTCTCATCTGGTCCAGGAGGGTGATGATGATGTCTGTGGCGTACATGGTTTTGGGCATTTTTTCAAGATCGGGTTTCATCATCCATCCTTTCGGGGCCGACTCATTATAGAGTCAGCTAAAATACTAACATCCTTTTGCATCTCGACCAAGTGCGTCGATAGCTTAATCGCCTGCTTGGTGTGGGGGCCGATCTGTTCCTCAAGCTCCCTTATTCGGATCAATAGAGCCCCCAGGCGAGACGTCAAAGCCACTAACCAAATAATGACAATCCACTCAAACACTCAAGGCCTCCTTCCGGCCCAGGAGGTTATAACATTCTTCCCGCTCGGTTCCTTGGGGCCACGGAGACAGCTTCCTGAAAGATTGGCCTTTCTTGATATTGTAAACCGTTGATGCCGATATCCCGGTTAATTTTGCAATTGTCTTATGATCGGAAGTAACTTCCAGAAGCGTCTTGACATTTCGGGCGAGATTCTCATCCAGGCGTTTTTCGATAAAACTGCGTTCCCGATGGGGAGCATTAGTGCATTTTTGCGGTTTCATCCCAACCCTGTAGAGTGTTCCGCCATACCGGCGATCCTCTTTAATGTAATTGACAAAATCAATGCGACATTGCCCTATTGGGGGAATGGTGTAAATCTTGGCCCCATTCTGGCTAACTGAAGTCACCCCAGGGCAGATCTTCCAAAAGAATTTACTGAAAGGAGTCTGACCGATTGGTGAAGTGATCCCAGTTTGGGACTTGTGGGCATAATCAGCATACAGGTTTTGAAAGGATACTTTAGAGCCGAAAATAGGATCCAAGTCATTGTTCAATAATGATTCCCACCATGATTTTACGCCAGAATAAGTTAAGGTGATGTCTGATAATGCCCCAGATGTGCAATTTATTTTCATAAGAGGCGCTGTAATCTTCCTATTCTCAAGGGACTCCTCAAGGCCTTGAAAGATTTGACTCTTGAGGGCTTCCTGAATCCGATCTTTTTCGCTGCTCATGCGATCATCGAGATACGATGAATATTTTTCAAATTTTTCATTTATTTTTGCGTCAATCTTTTTGTCAATTGCTTCCCAGATTTTATCCCATGGAAAGATCATTCATTTTCTCCTTCAACTGTTCTGCTCTCTGCTTTAATTTCTCTAGTGCGGGGCCGGAGGCCAGCATGGCATCACCTGAAAGTCGGCCTTCCTCACGGGCCTCCAGGATATCGCAATAGGTCTCCCGCAAGAGACGTAAATATTCATTATCGTTCATTTGTCCAGTATTGCACATATGGGAATGTTATGCAACAATAGCGGCAATGGTAAGTTTGGGAGTAAAAATGAAAAACCACGCGGAAATTTATCAAGCACTTTTGGATGGAAAAAAATTGACGTTCTCTCAAAAATCCTACGTCTGGCTCGAAGACGGAACCCTTGTCAATCAGGCCGGCAACTGCCCAGAGAGCAACTTTTTATTCCCGGAAGACTGGGAAATCTACAAAGAGCCCAAAAAGAGCCTGACTTATGAGGAAGCGATTGCTTGCCGAAAGGTGAGGATCGTGTGGCCGAATGGGTGTGGGCAGGTTGTGGACCGCAATTCTGGAATGGATTGGGCGCTGACTCGCTTTGACCTTGCCGAGCGCCGTGGGTATTTGATGGAGGAGGAGGTGGAGTGATAATCTGTGATTTTTGCTTTAAATCGCAGTACGCAGTCAAACTGCTTATAGCAGGGCCAAATGTGATGATTTGCAATGCATGTGTGGATATTTGCAATGAAGTTGTGGCGGAACACGCCAAGGAAGGGACGAAAACCAATGACTGACAAGATGACGCCGGAAGAAGATTATCAACATTGGCTTGAAAGTCTGTCTGGTTCAGATCTTCATGAGGACTGCTATTTTGTGACAAGTGACGAGATTTTGGAGCTAGATACAATCATCGTCAATGAACGCGCCCAGGCCGTGGAGGAGTATCGACAAGATCTAATCCGTCGTGGCATTAGTGCGCTAGAGGACACAGATCGCAATCCTGCAATGATCCTCGTACTAGAGATCTATCGCGCCTTTGGCTGGCAAGGTGGCACAATCCATCAAGTGATCGCCGAGATAAAAAGGCTTCGTGAGGTGGGAAAAGGCCACCAGTGGCAGCCGATTGAGACCGCGCCGAAAGATACCAGCCAATATATACTTGCCTCCAGAACAACCGGAAGAGCATACTGGATTGTGTTTTGGCACCCAATGAAGGACGGCTGGTTTATCCCTGGGGCAAATACAAGCGTTTGTCCCACCCACTGGATGCCGCTGCCAGAGCCGCCACAGAGTCAGATGAAGGAGGGGATCTAATGCCTTTTTACGAGTTACCCGGCCCAAAGGTTGTTGAAAAGTACACTGAATATCTTCGTATAGCAAAGGCAGACCCAAATGGTGAATGGAATTCAAATGAATATTGGATGAGTTGTGGCTTTAAGGCCGCCTGCACAATGTTTTTTGGCACTGTGTACGCTGGCTCTCTTATAATGCAGTCCGATAGTTTGCTTGAGGAGGAGACAGCCCAGGCCGTCCAGACCTTCCCTGAGGCCTACGAGGGCGCCAAGGCCAGACAGCCACTAGTGGGCGAGATTCTGCAACTTTCCCCGATTCCGGGAAAGTTGGATGTGCCACGCTTCTCCAGCACAGATGAGCCGGGGGTGTAGGCGGATGAAGGTACTTGTTGGCTGCGAATTCAGTGGGATTGTGCGGGACGCCTTTCTGATGGCTGGTCACGAGGCTGTATCCTGCGACCTTCTTCCCACGGAAAGCCCAGGGCCTCACATTCAAGGTAATATTCTGGATCATTTGGATGACGGGTGGGACCTAGGCATTTTCCACCCGCCTTGCACCTACTTATCGAATAGCGGGGTCCGCTGGCTGCATTCCGACCCGAAGCGGTGGGAACTTATGGCCGATGCGGCTCATTTTTTCAACACGATCTTGTCCGCTAATATCCCCTCGATCTGTGTCGAAAACCCGATCCAACATAAATACGCGCGGGCGCTTATCCCATTGTATCAACAGATCATACACCCGTGGCAGTACGGACACCCGGAATCAAAGACGACTTGTCTTTGGCTTAAGAACCTACACCCCTTAGTGACAACAAGAATCATGGAGGAGCGGGAACAAAGGCTTTGGAAGCTGCCGCCCAGCCTAACCCGCTGGAAGAAGCGCAGTGTTACTTATGCCGGAATCGCTCAGGCGATGGCAGAGCAATGGAGCAAGTATGCATAATAATAAATTTTTACAACGGGCAATGCCGCAAAAATTGATTGAACAGAAGGAGGACCCCCAACCGTGACCAAATTTAGCGCCCACCTGGATCGCGTATCAGCCATTGTGGACAAGTGGCCCGAATGGAAACGTAATATTTTTGGAGGAAACGAGAAAAATGACACATTTATTTTGGGAATCCTATGAGTCCGAAATAAGCCCTGAAGGCTATCGTATTGTGCAACTGGAGGGCGAGGTTGAGCGGCTGAAGGAAAGCGTAAAGTGGTATGACAGCCATTTAAGCGCCGTCAATGTGGTTTTTTTATCCAAAAGGGGGCGGGTAGTTGCGTCTATTTTCTGAGATGCTGGTACACCCTCGTCCAGGCCTACTGGGACGTCAGGCAGGGACACGAGCGGGCAAAGCTTTGGCAACGTATTGGTAAGGATTTGAAGGAAAAGAACAAAAATGCTGACAAATGAGGAATTAAATGCGATTCACAAGCGCTACCCGTTTAATCAGGATGGGGATATCTGGCATTTGCTGGCCCACATCACCGAGCAGCAGGAGGCCATTGAGAAGCTGCGGGAGGCGCTGAAGTGGTACGACTTTAAAGACATTCCGGGCAAAGAGAGCTATGATCAGTGGAAAAATAGGACTAAAGTCAAAGCGGGAGAGATTGCGGAAACGGCCCTCGCCACCCCCATCGCCCAAAAGGCCCAAGCGGAGGCGAGGGTGCTGGAAGCGGCGAAGGGGATGGTGGCGGAGATGGAAAGACGCGGGATTGACACGCACGGGGAGAGTTTCAATCCTCTTTATCGGCATATTGTTGATGCCGTCGAAGCCCTCCGGGCGCTGGAAGGGGGCGGTAGATGCTTTGGATAAATCAGATTTTTTGTAAGCACAAATGGGAATACAGGGGTGAATGGAAAAACTTCTTCGGGGCCACAGCAACACGATACCAATGCAAACATTGCAAAAAAATCATTCACGAGGAGGGATAGAAATGCTGTTGAGACTCCTTAAATTCTTGATTGGCTGGGAACCTTGCCGACATCAATATGAAAAGGTGGCAAATGTTTTTGAGGATGGTGATTACACCCTTCCCATACATATCAAATATCGCTGTGTCCATTGTTGCAAAGTCAAAAAAGTTTAGGGAAGGATTAAAAAATGCTGACAAATGAGGAATTGCAGGCGATAGCCGAGCTTGAGGAAAGAGCCACTAAAGGGCCTTGGTTTATAAAAACCGACTCCTGTGATTGTGGAGACGGCTATGGATGCTCTCACAGGGCGTGGGGCTATGAGCTTTATCGTGTAGATCCAGAACCAGATCCCGAATGGGGAGACATGGAAACAAAAGCCCGCCAATGCCTTTCCGGTCTATATCAGCGTCCGGTTGCTGAAGATATTATAATAAGCGTTGATGATGGTGAATTCTGTGCCACCGCCCGCACAAACATCCCCGCGCTCCTGGCCCACATCACCGAGCAGGCGGAGACCATTGGGAAGCTGAGGGACGTAATCAGAAAATCTACCACCTATCGATACCAGACGTGTGATGGCACTTGGTGTACAGGGTGCTGGAAAGACTTGGCACGCGATACCCTCGCCGAAACAGCCGCGTTTGAGACCAACAATGTTTAAAAAAGCTAAAATAGATCTCAACACTTATCTGATCGCTGATCTCCATCTCGGCCATAAGGGAATTATCAAATTTTCCAGAACTGAATTCGAGACCCTCGACCAGCACCACGCGGCCATTGTTGAGAGATGGAACTCAGTCGTTTGCCCCAATGACAAAATACTGATCCTGGGCGATCTAGCGTTTACGATCCCTGAGCTTGAAATCCTCCATGACCTGAAAGGGAGCAAGATCCTCGTCATGGGGAACCATGACCTTAACAGCGCCTCCAGGTATTTGAAGTATGTCGATGACATCGGAGGCGCAGTCAACTGCACCATAGGGGATAAACGGCTGATCTTCACCCATATCCCGATTCACCCAAATTGCATGCGATGGGATCTCAATATTCACGGCCACCTCCATGGGGGGCAGATTTTGGATCATACGCAAGTGGACAAGCCAAGGGATTTGCGATATTATTGCGTAAGTTGGGAGATCCTAAACGGATATCCCGTGAAGTTAGGAACAGTACTGGAAAGGATTGATAATGAAAATCACCATCCCGGCGGAATTAATCCCCAAGAGCATTGAAATTCAATGCAACCCGGATGGGTCCCTCTCTCCACTGGTGACAATAAGATTTGCCATCTCGCCACAACGGGAAGGCGTCTCTGGGAGAGAAAGTATCTACACTTATTCAAATTTCATTTCTGCCGCCCTGGTGGGGAGGCTCGTTGAAGAAATCACCCAAGGGGTTGAGGAGAAGCTCATAAAAGATCTTTCAGAAGACCTGGGGGAGGAATGAGCCATCCTGAGCCGAGAATCAATATAGCGCCCCTCAGGGATGCCGGTTATACCTTTATTTTGCGCCAGAGCAACACGGATGGACACTGGAAGTATAAAAACGGCCCCCTGATGAGTACTGCCAATGCCCTGAAGGACCTAGAGAAGAGGAAAATTGCTATCCATAGCCGCAAAGTTATGAAGCGACCCGCCTGGGAGGGGATTTAACCAGCAGGGAGGATAATGGAGGAAGCAATGTCGTTTTCCCGAGGTAACCATGGTCAGCGCCATTTATGTCTTCACCGGTGATCGGACCACCTATGTCTACCTCCCCCAGAGGGGGCTGCCCAACGGGGCTGCGTTGGCGGAATGGGTTTTCAGATACCTACATGAATATTACTATTTATTTACTTTATAGATCCATGGTGGATAACATGGAGGGTTAGGGATTATTGACACCAGGTGGAATTTTAGATAAAATTACGTAATATCAGCAGAAGGAAACAGCAGTGAATTATAAAGAATTTATCACCCTGGCCAGTCAGGGGAAAAAGCTCCGAGATAAAACTTGGGGTAAGGAACTGTGGATCCAGATGAGGGATGATGGGACTTTTATCAGCTCGGACGGTCGGGCAATGCACTATCAGGCTGGGGCAGACGTTTCTGAATTTGAGATCTTTATCGAGCCCGTGACCTTTGAGGCATGTCTGGCTGCGCAAAGTGTCAATATTATATTTCCCGGCGGAAACGGATCTTCTGATGATAGCTATACTCAATCAGGCGGTTGGACCCTCCAGGAGCTTTCAGTTTTTGATCTCGCCATCCGGTATGGTTGGGAAATCGAACTCTCATGATCGCCATCCCCGACATTCATGGCCGCTATGATCGCCTTCAGGCCATTCTGAAACTGTTAAAAGAGGCCGGAAAGGCCGATCCCAAAAATATGATCTTCCTCGGGGATTATGTAGACCGAGGCCCGGAGTCGGCCCAAGTGGTCTCGACCCTGCGGGAGTTTCAGCGCCAAGGGGCTATTGTCCTTAAGGGCAATCATGAGGGGCTGATGTGTGATGCGGTTTTAAAGGGCCACTTTGAAGCAACTTCCCTTTGGGAGATGAACGGCGGGGGTGAGACAAGGCGATCCTATCATGCGACCTATCAGGACCCCAGCGCAGCCCTGAGGTATGATGCCAAGTGGCTGCAGGATCTGCCGCTCTATCACGAGAACGAAACGGAGTTCTTCTCTCACGCGCCCCTGCCACCGCTGTTAGAAAAATCTTCTCAATTCCCAGATTGGCGCTTGGCGCTCCTGAATGAGCAGATTATGACCTGGAGCTACTTCCAGCCAGAGAATGCCGCCTTCAAGGTGCCGGGCAAGGATGCCTATTGCGGCCACGTCCACGCCCTCCGGGCCAATATCTGGTTACCTCGCTTTTATGAACGCTATGCCTACCTGGATGCCGGGTGCGGTTGCCTCCCTGATGCTAAACTGGTGGCTTTCGATACTGAAGAAAAGAGACTTTATGTTGATGACCTGGAGAAACAATATGGAACCTTTGAGTAAAGACAAAGAACTAGCGGAAGACTGGCGGGAGCTGGCGGAGGCTTTTCTAAAATTGCAGGATGTGGCCCAGAGGATGGTACCATTAGTGGTCGATCATGCTGAGGACCTGAAAAAGCGCCTTGCCCACAAGAGCGCCTCTTGGTCTGCCCTGAAGCACAAGGGCAAGAATCAGCGGCACGAGCTGGATCGTCAGCAAAGGAGGCTCCAGAAGCAAAAGCGAAAAATCGAGGAATTGACCCTTGAGAACCAAGGATTGAAACAGCTCATCACCATTAGGGCGATGGACAGTATGGGCTATAAAGTTGCCGAGGCTTTTTCACCGGACTCTGGCAGGTCCCCTGAAGGCATTGACGATTGAAAGACGACATTGCAGCCGCCATGGAGATTGTCCTGAAGGGGGGCGGAAGTATCCCGACATTGCTCTTTATCCCCGGGCACGGATTCTTGGACGCTCAGGGGATCCGGGATCTCCTGATGGGGCTCAATGATTCTTCTTTAGATTTTCTCAAAAAACTCCAAACCTGTCACCCAGTAAGGGTTTTCAAAGGCAAGTCTCAGCCGATCCCCGGCGGCGGCTTCGGGGGAAGGTTAAAGCTCAACCGCCTCAGCGACAAAAAGGATCCCTGACGTCAAGGCCCCAGAGGACTGGATGACCAACGCAGCAGCGGATTCGGTGGCGAGGATGAAGCTATCGACGTCCCCACAGGGGACCGAAACCTGTAGGCCATCATTGGCGGCCAGCTCAGGGATGCAGAGCGTGGTGGAGCCGCTTTTGAACGTAATGTTCATCGCGGTGCCATCGCTGATCCAGGCTCCGACGAGAAAGATTTTAGCAACCCCGGTGGGGGTTCGGATGGTCAGATCTGCCCCGGTGGTGTCGATAACGACTTTATACCCGTAGACGGTGGCCTTGCCCCGGCGGGTAATGGTGCTGACGAGTGTTGCTGAATTGGCCATAAGGATCTCCCTGTCTGTTTATTTGATCATAAGCCATGGATCTGCTATGATGACTCCACCATAGCTAAACCTTTATCCTTATCTGGCCGCAAGAAATTGTGGCTTTTCTTTGTGAATCCTCATTTGACTGTCATTTGATTCTGGTATTATAATTGTATACCAGAAAGGGAAAGAGGAACGACAGATGAACAGCCCGAAAACGAAACCAGAACGCCTTCAAGAAGAACTTGAACTTTCCCTGGATGTCCTTGACTCACTCCAGGAGAAAATTGCCGCAATGCGGATCCTCTTGGAAACCGGCAAGGCTGATCAGTATGCTGGCCGAGAGCTTCGATTCGCTGAAGCGTCCCTGCCGGGGGCTGAGTATGATATCCGGCGGTTTCAAGAAGCGATTGCCCTTTCAGCTTAGGCTGAAGGGCTCGCCGTTGCGGGTGATCGGGAGGGTGGGGTAAACTCTTCTAACTTTATAGAGCATCTCATCACACGCCTGCGGGCTGCCAGAACCAACAATGAGCTGGTGTGTGCCTATGTCAAAAATATCACCCGGTTGACAAAATCCAGTTTCAGGCGCCTGTGGGGGCGGGGCCATTGGAGCTTCCAACTCCTCAACGGATTCCCCCAAGTCCAGATCGGGGAAATTGATCTCATCCAGCAATTCTGAAAGATCTATATCCTCCACGAAGGCGTCAAAGCTCTCCTGGGTGATGGTGCCGTGCTCGCTTGATGCCTGGAGGACCAGGGCCTTCGCGCCTTCGATGGACTCGGCCCATATCTCGACAACCGGGAGGTCTGGCACGGTATAACCTTCGGCCTCTAGTTCCGCCAAGGCCTTGCAGCGCCCAGCGCCGTCGATGATGAGGCGGTGATCGGCCCAGACGTAGAAAGGAAAGCAGAATCCACGGTTGACTATTGCGTTTTTGAGTTTTGAGATATCTCGGTCCTCAACGGCCTTGAGGGTATTGGCCTCGAAGGTCTTCAGCTCCCCCCAGGAGAGGGTTGGAACGTTTTGGACCTGAATGGGGAAGGTCTTTTGTTTCTTGGCCATGTGTGTCTCCAATTAGGAAGTTCCTAATTGGATTTTACTTGCCAGATGGGCGAAGTTATGTAACAATTGGAATATGAAACAATTCCTTTCCAACCGGCAAAAATCCCGCACCCCGAGAGGTGGCGGCTTTTGGTGCGTGAATTGTGATCGATGTATCGTTTCAGCGGGGCAGAGATGTCCTGTCTGTAGAGTCAGAAACGGAAAAAAGAGAGATAAGCCTTGAAGATAATCGTTTGTGGCGGCAGAAATTACACCGATAAGTCTTTTGTCTTTGAGTGCCTGGATGAGCTGAACGCGACAGGATTTATTGATCAGATCATTAATGGCGGAGCCAATGGCGCTGACGCCTGGGCCGAACTATGGGCAAAAGAACGGGGCAAGGATTGTGTCACTATCCCGGCCAATTGGCTAAAATTTGGCAACCAAGCCGGGCCAATCAGAAACGCGCAAATGATCCAAATGAAGCCGGATCTCGTGGTGGCGTTCCCAGGGGGTAAGGGCACGGCCAACATGGCCCGGCAGGCAGTCTCGGCAGGTATAGAAGTCTGGAAAATGGAAAGGGATAAAAGTGACTGAACCTTACAATTCCCATAAAGCTGGTAAAGATTTGGCCGCCAAGGTTAGGCCCTTATTCCGGGCGGGCCTTCTTGGCAGCCATGGAATCTTTCCCGGCTACAAGAATTATCTTTTGGTTCGATAACTGATAATCCTCATACAATTCCATAAATCGTTTTAGTATAATAACCATATACCAGACAACAGAGGAACGCTCAATGATTCTTTACGCCGGAACCCTGCACCAAACCCCCGCCATCAGCTCTACTGATGCCCAACCGTGCCCGCACTGCGAAGGTTCCGGGGTCATCTGGGGCGGGGAAGATGACCTGACCTGCCTGGACTGTGATGGCTTGGGCCATCGGGTGGTGGAGCTGTGAAGGTCGTAATTTCTGAATGTCATGGGGGCTTTGGGTTGTCTGAGGCCGCCCAGATGTGGATCGCGGAAAAGGGATTGAACCCTGATGCCCTCTTGGCCCAGTGGACCGCTGGGGAGCTGCGGGGGCTCCAGGTCCTAGTTGATTGCGTGGAAGCCCTTGGGGAGCGGGTCAACACCTCTTTCTCAAAGCTCTCCGTGATAGAGATCCCCGAGGGGGTGGATTTTGAGATACTGGATTACGACGGCTGGGAGTGGGTGGCGGAACGCCATCGGCGGTGGCCTGGATGACTTGGTTTGAGGCTTTTCTCTGGACCCTTGCTGGGATCTGGATTGCAGAAAATTTAACAAAAAGAAAGGAAACAAAATGCAAACAATGAGTTTTGAAATTCCCCTCGGGAGTGACGTTCAGGATGTCGTGACCGGCTTTAAGGGGCGGATTGATTCGGTTTGCCTGTGTCTAAATGGCTGCATCCGCTACAGTGTGACGCCGATGGTCAAAGATGGCGGCATCGGGGAGGGCTATTGGTTTGACTCCCAGAGGATCGAACTCCTCGGACCAGGCATTAACGCCACCAAGCCCCAAGAGCAAACGGGGACCGGTGGGCCGATGACACGGAGCCTAATGGAAAAATCAGCCCGGGGGTGAGAATATGATAATACTCATAGAACTCCCTTATGGATTCTGGTATTATAATTGTATACCAGAAAGGGAAAGAGGAACGCCCAGTGAACGCCATCGAAACTGCCCAAGCCATCATCGCCAAAGCCCAAGCCACCCTGGCAGATCCCAGTGCTGAACGCGCCAAAGGCGAGGCTTATGTGGACGCCTTGGCGGCTTCGGGAAATCAAGTCAACCAAGCCCTGGCGGCTGGGCTTGACCGGCACCACAGCGCCAATATCATCGCCCAAACGGATTTTGAATTTGATCGCCGGGACGCCTTCGGGCCTAAAGGAACCGTTCAAGATAGCCGAGAAAACCGCATTGAAGCGGCTGACCTCTTGGACGCCTTCGAAGAGGAAATGGGCTGGTAAAAAAATAAATATACCGATCGGTAGATTAATTTCTACCATAATAGAAGTATAAACTATGCCATAAGTATATACTATTGAGTTAATATGTAAAGGGGAAGTCATGCCAAAAAACAACCCAGAGCCCAGGACGGCGCACATCTTCTCAATTCCGGATCGTGAATTTCAAGCCCTCAAGAGCTTGGCCGCCCAGGCGGGGGTTTCGATTGCTCAATACTGTGAGGACCTAATCATGCTCAATCCCGATATTGAGATTGAGAGAAAAGAAAAGTGCAAAAACAGAAATATCAACATGTCGGCCACCACCTGGGCGCGGCTCAAAGAGCGGGGAGACCAACTTGGAGTTTCGGCTTGCTCGGTCCTGAGGGGGTTAATCGGCCCAGCGGCCTTGGTGGATGTCAGATTCATGCAGAATGGTATTCATGTTGTGGCCTCCCCGATGGTCAAGAAGGTGGTCTATAACGCCCCAGGGGGGTAGATAAAGTCACCTGGAAGGCGAACCTAGACCCCTTAACTGGACCTCAGAAACCATTGCGCGGGCTCCCGCTCCCCCAAATGACACCAGGATACAAGCCAGACATTTGGATGATGGGGGAAGCTTATCCTTCTTTGGAATAATTTTATTTACACAATACCCCTTAGCGAGCGCCAATAGGCGCTCTTTCCTTTTGTGATAATCCTCATAGAAATATTGATCAAAACTATGGTATAATATCCTCATACCAGAAAGAAAAGTTTATCAGTGCCCCTGAAAGGAGCCTACCGATGCCTACCCCAACTCAACTCTGCCGCCTTAAAGGTCACTTAAAGGAACAATTCCTTCAGGCTCCAATCACGGTCATCACCGGAGAGGCAAGCGAGGCTTTCCCTCACCGGTGGGTGGCGGAACGTTATCCTGCTTCAATTTGCTTAACCTGGCAGGCCAAAGTAGATTATTGCCAAGAATGCTTTATTGAGCTTCCCGCCTAAAGCGGCTCAGCCGCACCCCTGCGTGCCTCGCAACAAGCGGGGCACTTTAGGTTTTCACCCTTTCGGGCTGGCCACTCCTTGGCGGCTGAGTTGTAGTGTTCGTCCCAGTGGGTCGGGATCACACCTGAGGGGTTGGCTCTGGTCTTTTGACGATTGCCGCCCTGACCGTCCAGTTGGTCCTCGGCTGATGCCTCCATCTTGCGGGTCTGTTGGGTCTTGATGTGTCGAGTATTCCAGTGGTGACAAACCCGAGGGTTGCGACGGGTACGGCTCATCAATCCCACCAGTGGTTGCCGAGTCGGGCCACCATTTGCCAGATCCGATCCCAGTGGTATTTTTCCAGTTTTTCAGAATTTTCATACTGGGCACGCGCCAGTAACGCTTCACCGAAGCGCTTTTCAATCTTCCAGCCGTCAGGATCTTTAATACAATCCAGCTCCACCACTCCTGTACACAGCCACGGTGAATTCTGGTATCGATCAATATGGGTCCTCATTATGGCGATCTGTTCCGCCCTTTTGGCCCCATCGAGCCTGTAGCCGTCCTGGACCGAGGCCTCTAGACGTTTCAGCTTAAAAGACATTATAGGCAAAATTGCCAAAAAGTCAAAGTCATTATCTCACCAGATAATCGGTAGCCAATCCCAGGTTCGGCTTCTCTAATTCTCTTCATCTCCTGACCCACCCACGCGGTACAGGGCGGCCCTCTGATCTAAAGTAATAGGGTTGGACCCCCAATATTGAAATCATGTGCCTTAATGCCTCGCTGGGGGTATGGAAAAATCTCTTTACGTTCTGGAAGACCAGAATATTCCGATCCCGATAGTGTTTTCTTGCTTTTGGATCCCGATAGCCTCTTTTGACCTGGAGGCGTTTTGTGCGGATCTGATCGACGTCGAGGTATTCGATTTTGAAATCAAAGCCACTCCCGTCCTCAATAGAACCCATACGGGACCGCCGATAACGGATCAGATAGTCCCGATCCTGAGCCCGTCCCAGGAGGGCCTCCACGAAGTGCTCAGCCGCCAGGCCGAGCTGGCTAATGGGATCGTCGTAATTATGTTTAGTTTTGGTTTTCTTCAATGACCCATAACCTCGGGAAGCCGTCTATGAGGAGTTTCTGACCTTCAGAATCCCACCAGAGGGAGAAGGTAAAGAACTCTATTACTTCTGTAACTGTTTTTTGCATCATGTGGATATTTTATTATTTTTCTGAAATTTACGCAAGATGACCCAGCTACTGCCGGGCCATCTGCTCAATTTTTTCCTTATTGGCTTTGATCCATGCGTGTGCCTCGCGGGACATCCGGTGGCCGTAGATGACCTTCACCTCCTCTGGTGGCTTGGGTGGGCGGCCACGAGGGCGCTTGGGGGTTGAGTCAGGCATCGCGCTCAACCTCTATGCTAAGGCTCTCGCATAGGGCTAGTAGCTTTCTGGGCGGGGTATCCCCCTTCTTATTCCGCTCTGCTAGCGTGGCCAGTACCAGTTTTTTAAAAGCCTCTTTGCAGAGCACAGTTGATCTCCTGTATGTCAGTATGCCTGTGGACGGGCAATAGTCAATGTCTCTGACTAGAGGATCAGCTTCTAGATGAGAGGTCTGTGGGGGCTGGTATCCGAAGCCAACCAACCATTCAGCGTGGGTTATTTTGACAGAATCAAAATGGTATGACTCTCCGACACGCACAGCTTCATATATACAGCCAGCTCTGTGTTGGCCCCTCTTGATGGCCTTTTTGCTCATTGGGTTACGTCCTTTCTGGCGGGATTGCCCGCAGCTCTTGGGTATGTAAGTATTATCGTCGAGACGGGAAAGAAATGCAATAGTTTTTTGTCGTTACGTTTAATATTTCTTAAATTTTTGTTCTGTAAGATCTATTTAGACAGGGGGAAGAAATAGGAAGCACGTGCTCTTGTCTGGACTTGTATTTTTTGCTCATCGATTAATTGATTAATCAAGCTATTTCGTTGGCTCTTATTTAGCCATTGAGTCTTTCTAGTTAGATCCATTTTGTAAATTCCACAATTATCTGAAATTATTTTATAAATTTTATCTTTCTCACTGTGCCGAGTTGGCTTAAACTCCCCCCTGGTGGTTATTATTTCAATTATTTTATCCAGCTTCTCCTCCAGGGTGGTTATTTTGCTTAAAATGAAGTCAACAGTATCCATATATGGCAATCTCCTTTGATAATTCAAGTATTATAATTGATTTTTTTGATTTTGTAATTCATGAAGTGTATTATTAAGAAAAATATACAACTACAATTGTAGCAATATACATGTGTAATAATATATATATAATATTAATATATATATTATTAATATTATATATAGTATAGATCATCTAGTACACTTCATCAACTTCACGCTTCAACCCCGGTACTGTCTCAGATACCGGGGTATGGATTTTTGGCTTGAAGCGTGAAGTGTGGGGTTGAAAACTTGTGGGTGATTGACTTTCAGCGATATTGAAATCTGACTGAAACGGGCTGAAGCGTGAAGCCTAAACTGGCTGGAAGATCCGCCAAATAGACGTCTTGCCATCATTATCGCATTGGATCTGGTGAGATTCAACCAGGTCATTCAGAATTTCGGTCCGGCGTCTTTTATTCAAATTTTGGGTTTTTCTCGTCAGGGCGGCCTGGGTGATTCCCTGATGGGCCTCGATGATCCGCAATACTTTTTTCAGCTCGCCCTCGGTTTCGTTGTCGCTGACGTGTTGGCTCACCATGGCCGCCATCCGGTCCGCTGACATCAGGGCGACGTCATTTGCCCAGCTGATTAGGTCTTTTGTGATTACGCCATCCCAGGAGGCCGTGAGGGCGATTTTAGCCGAATGCTCAAAGGATCTCGACCAACACCCCTCCAGACCTGACTTGAGACGGATTTCTTCCGCCTGTCTGGCCCGGCAGGCGATCATGAAGTCATCCCAAGCCTTCTGGGCCTCTGGGGTCATGAGGATCACTTGAGGCCGGATGGCTGGTTTGCCCAGACTACTGAGGTCTATCGCGACATGACCGCCCCTCGGGTGGGCATTGGTCGGCATCGCAGCCAGCTCCTTGATGGCGGATACGATCCCCTCTGGGGGTTCCCCGATCCCCTGGCGGCAATGGGGGACGAGTTCAAAGCCTTTTTCTTCAAAATAGAGCCACCGGGCCATAAAGCCATCGCTGGACTCTGAACTCGACAGGGCCTCATGGATGTGTTGCGGCACAGAAGTTGCATGAACGTTGAGGCACGGCTGGTCGATATCGGTTCTTCCACGCTTGCCGTCGGCGTTCCCGTACTCGGTTCCGGCGTAAATCTCGTTTGCCTCGCTGAAGAGCTTCAGCATGAGGGTAGTGATCCCCGCCTGGGGACCGGCGTTTTTTCCCGACATGTGCTTCAGGGTCCGGCCAAACTCGTCCAATTGCAAAAACGCCCGCCCGTTCCGTTCCGCCAAGGTCTTGAGCAATCCGGCCCCCGAGGCGGGGTCTCCCCCGATCAGGCCCGTCAGACCGGCCTCAATCAGAAGAATATTGGCGCATTTTCGATTGTGGTCCTTTCCGGCCCCCGAGGCCGCCATCCCGAGAGTATAAAGGTTGGTCCTGAGGTCTGATTCGGTCGCGACCCGATGAGCCCGAACGGCTCCCAGCATCGGTAGAGCTGCCGCCATGGCGAGTTCGGCCGACGGCCATGGGGCTCGGTCCATCATCCACCGCACGATATCGCCCAACAACCCCGGTGCCCGCAGGAGGAGGTCATTTTGGACAATAGGGACTTCTACCCTTGGGAGTATATTCCCCCCTGGGATGATACAGCCCCGATCTACCGGTGGGGGGGCGGGCTTGACCCAGCCATTTTCATAAGCCCAATAGAAGATCGATTCAATTTTCTTTTCATTTCTCTTAAAGGATTTCCACTTGCCCGGCTGACGCTTTTCCTGATACTTCAGACTGCTACGGCTCCACTGGTCCCAGAGGGGGAACCCCTGATCGCCCAGGTGGGTCTTGAGCGCCATCCCGACCTCGATCCAAGTATTGTAGTCATCCGCTGGAATACAGGACAGAGCGGACTCGATCTCCTGATCTGAGGTCCAACTGTAGTCTTGCTGGATCGCGTATGCCGCAGCGGGCTTGAAGCGCCGAAAAATATCGTCAACCCTTTCGCAAAAGTCAACCGGCAGTTGGGGAATTTTCTCAAAATCAACAGTCGTGAGGTCTTCCTCGGTGAGCCAGCGGTATTCTGCCCCGCAGGGGTGGACCGTCGGGGGGAGGACGGTCTGACGGCCATCTGAGAGGAGTTCAACCACCATATCGCCATGGAGTTTCCACTGGTGGGTTTCCTCCCCGGAATGGAGGTAAAAGGCCGTGAAGCCCTTTTCGCCCATCTTCTTTACTGGCGAATCCGGCACCATGGCCTGAATCTCTGCGTGGATGCCTTCGGCGTCAAAGTCATAATCCAAGGCCACCAGACACCCCAGCGGCCCGAGGGTCATCCCGATCCCGGCGTCGGGCCATTTCTCCCAGGCTTCGATCTCAGACGGACTAGCGAGCCGGTGGCTGTAGTGCTTGGTCCACTCCCGCATCTTGCCCCAACGGTATTGCTGGATCTCGGGATCAAAGTAGTAGCTCCCTGGAGCTTTCGTCCCTGGACAGATCGGGATAACGGGGAGGTCCTTTTCAACGTACCGGCGGGCGACTTGGGCGAATTTTGACATCAGGCGACCTTTCTCTATATGGGTTTTTGATCGTACTCTATTGAGTCAAAAAGGTCAAAAAACAATCATTAAAAAATTCACTTGACCGATCGGATATTCTTTCGTAAGATTTTGGAATCGGAAAGCATCGCTTTTTGATACTTTATGAAAATGAAAAGGAACGCCCATGCTCGATCTTAAACAGCTCAAGCCAAAAGTAACGCACGATCCCCCCCGGTTGGTCTTCTATGGTCCCCCCGGCAAGGGAAAGACCTACACAGCCGCCCAGGCGGGCGAGCATATCTTTCTGAATATCAATGATGGCCTCGGGGGCATCCCCCATACGGCTTTCCCGATCCGGGGCGCCGACAAGGGCGATGATATCTTCAAGACCTACGATGAGATCATCTGGGCCCTGGACGCCATCCTGAATCAGGATCATGACTTTCGGGTCCTGATCATTGATGGTCTCTCTGACCTGGAGGAGCTCATCCACCGCCAGATCTGCGCCGCCTCGGGGGTGAGTACGATCGCCAAGGCCTGCGGGGGATACGGGAAGGGCTACGTTGAGGCCATGAACTCCTGGAATGAGGTCTTGTCCCTCTTGAGCCAGATTCGGCAAAAGCGGAACATGGTCATTGTCCTGTTGGCCCACTCGAATATCAAGTCCTACGCTGACCCGATGGCGGACTCCTATGACCGCCATGTCCTAAAGCTCCATGACGCTGCAGCTTTTCGGATCCGAGAATGGGCGGATGCGGTTTTGTTTCTTGATCAGAAGGTCTATATTGACAAATCCCAAGAGGGCATGAAGAAAATCGCCAAGGCGAATTCCTTGGGGCTAACGTTTTTCACCTCTGAGAATCCCCGCCATCAGGCTAAAAACCGATACGGGCTGCCCTCGGAGATCCCTATGTCGTGGCAGGGGCTCATGGCCGCCATGAGCGAAGCCGCGACAAAAGCGAACACCGTAACAGCAAGCGAGAGAGAGAACACACACAATGGCACGATTTGAATTTGACGCCACCGGGCAGCCTCAGCGGGAGGAATTCACCATTCTGCCCGACGGGAGCTATTCGGCGGTCTGCACGGCCTCCGAGATGGTGGCGAATAAATCCGGTGAAGGTCAACACCTTCTTTTGAAATTCAGCGTCTTTGAAGGCCCCCGAGAGGGCGCTTTCGTTTCGGACCGGCTGAATCTCGTCAACCCCAACCCCCAGACGGTCGAGATTGCCTATAAGGTTCTGACTGACCTCCTGCTGGCCATGGAGGGCGTTCGGGGGACCGCCAAAGTTGAAAATACGGATGACCTAATCGGGCACCCGGTGGTGATCAAAGTCGGGACCAACAAGGCGACTGAGCAGTATGGCCCCTCTAACAAGATCACCAAGTATTCCCCCTGGGTGGCTGGGTCTGCCCCGCAGCCCGTGGCCGTTGCGGTCGCGGCAGGACCGCCCGCGAAGGCGCCTTGGGAAAAATAGCGCAACAGCGCACAAGAAGCCGGGAGCGAAAAGCCAGGCCCCCAGTAAGCATAGCCTTCGGGCCGCTCCTGATCTGGGGAGGTTACTCCACCGTCATGGGCCTCTAGGGTTGATTCGCCCGAATGAGGATCTAGACCCAGCGAGGAGTGGATCAAAAGGCTCGGGAAAGCCTTAAGGGGATGCCGTTGGGCAAAATGGCACAGCGGCATTCTCTCCCACCCCTCACTGGAGCGCTTTGATAAAGCGTGGTCCAGGACAGCCGGAGGCCTGTCGTCTCCCCTGACCCCGGCAGGGTGCGTAAGCGCCGGGACATGGGGCTGATTGGATTTGAATGGGTCTAAAGCCGCTTGTCGGAGGGCTCATCACGGCGGTTCGACTCCGCCCAGCTCCAATATTTTGCAAAAAAGGAGACACAATGTGATCAACCCCGCACCCAATCTTGTCGTGATTGAGCTTGACTATCGCCTCATGACCCACAAGGGCCAGGATGTTGACGTCACGGGCCAGATCTGGATCGACCTCAACGACGTTGGGATCATCAGGACTGAAGTCCACAACGGCGAGACCTTCACTACCACTTTTCAGGACAAGCGGAATGGCTCAATCGTTGAACTCGGACCGGCTGGATCGAAATCATTTTTTGAAAAGTGGGAACGATACTGCGCCGAGAAGGATCTGATCCGCGAGCGGGATCTTCCGGCTCAGAAGACCGGAAGCTTGATCGCAACCCCCTTGGGGGAATTCAACCCCAACGGGGGACGGATTGTTAAAATATAGTTGACACACTTTAAAAAATTTCATAACATGATAGCACAGCAAGCGACCGGACATCTACGAACACGCAAGGGATACGAGAGAGCTCCCCGGTCGAGAGATCGGGGATTTTTTTATGGATAGACAGGACTTCAATGCCCTCTTGGCTGAGATCCTTCATGAAAGTAAGCGTTACGTCGATTGCCGCTCTCGTGGGCTCCTGAACCTCCGGCAAATCGGTCAAGGTGGCGATATTACTCTAGAGGATGGGATCCTAACCCTTGTGATTTGTGTTCTTGAGCTCCAGGTTGGCCACGGCGGGACGGCTGAAGCCATCCAGGTCCTGGAGGAGTTGACCTCAGAGGGCCGCACCCTGATGGATGCCCTCAATAGGGCGCTCCACAGTCCTGACCCACAGGATTGGGAACAGACCAAGCTGATCCTGGACCTCAATTTGCGCTTTGCGGATCTGTTCCTCTGTGAGGAGGGCTGTCCCCCGAGGCGGTATCACTTCGGCGAGGGTGTCCCGGAAAAGTCCAGACGAGCCCATTTGGCGGGATCGATCTTCCGCAAGCTCAGAAGGGCTTTCTCATGACCGCCATTCCGTTGCCGCCGCATGACATTCGGGAAAAGATCTTTGATGCCTGGAAGGCCCGTGAGGCCTCGGCCCGATCAGATCCTCGGGTCCACCTGGGGGCAAGTGAGATCGGAAAGCCCTGCCTGAGGGCGGCCTGGTACACTTTCCGATGGGCTGATGCGGAAGAGTTTGACGGGCGGCTATTGAGGCTCTTCCGAACCGGTGAGCTGGAGGAGGACCGCTTGGCTGATGATCTGATGATGATCGGTTGTGAAGTCGTCCAGCTCGATGTCAGAACCGGTAAACAGTTTCGGGTCTGGCACCCCTGGGGGCATTTTGGGGGAAGCTTGGATGCGGCAATCCACCACGTCCCCGATGGCGGGGACAAGTGGCACGTTGGCGAATTCAAGACCCATAATGCAAAATCTTTTGCTAAATTACAGAAGCTTGGCGTGAAGGCCGCCAAGTGGGAGCATTTTTGCCAAATGGTGATCTATATGGGCTTCACTGGGATGGATCGCGCCCTCTATGGAGCAAAGAACAAGGACAACGATGATCTTTATTTTGAGCGCGTCAGATTTGACGAGACGCTTTTTGCGGATCTTTGCCGCAAGGCCATGTCGGTCATCAGATCCCCAGAACCCCTGGGGCGAGTCTCTGAGGATCCAGAATCCGATGAATGCCGTTATTGCCCCTTCCGGGCGGTTTGCCATTTCGGGAAGCCGATCAAGAAGTCATGTCGGACCTGCCGACACGCAACTCCCGAGGAGGGGACGACTTGGAGATGTGGATTTCATCAGCGCGGGATAGCGGTCCCGGAGCAAGCAGTAGGCTGTAGTGAGTGGTGGGAGATCAAATGAGAGAGAAAGTCAACAAAGGCAAATATGTCATTCTGCTAGGTGGGAAAATGTATTCCGGCAAGAGCACCGCTGCGGCGGGGATCGCTCAGGGGAGTGAGTTCCGGTGGGCCATCACACCTTTGGCGGGGTGGATCAAGAAACTCATCAATCTCTATCATGGCGTGACGCCCGAGGAGGCGCTTTTGAGGAAAGAGGAAATCCGTCCCGATTATCAAAAATTTGGAACTGAGGTAGTCCGGGACGGCTTTGCGACTGATTTTTGGGTTCGGACCTGCATGAACCAAAACGGCAAGCTGAAAATCATTGATGATTGCCGATATGGGGACGAGATGGCGACCATTAGGGAAATGTCGGCAAAACTGATCACGATCTGGATTGATGCTGATGATTCAGTCCGACAACGGCGCTGTGAGGCGCAGGGGAGGCAATGGATGCCTGAGAGCTCCAGCCATGCGAGTGAGAAAGGTTTTACCGGGGAAGAGGACTTTTGGGATTATCGGCTTGAAAACAACCTAGATAGCGTCTTTCCCCTCCTTCAGGTCCTTGATCCGATCATTGATCTCATTGATCGGGACGTAGACGATCTGAATATCCGAAAGTCGGCCTTCCGATGAGCTATTGGGAAGACAAGAAGTATCACGTTGAGCTTGAGCTGGCCTGCTTGAACCTGGAGCGGCTAAATGCCGCATATGAGCTTAATCGGCTCACTGGGCTGATGGCATCCCTTCATGCGGAGCTTAACCGCATTAATCTCCGCTTGACACAATCGTCCTGAATCTTGCATAATAATTTTATGCAGTTCAGGAGAACAACCGTGGAAATTGTATTTTTAATGGTGGGATTAGTTATCGGCGCGATGGCGGTCGGCGTCGTGGCTGGATCGATGATCGATGAAGTCAATTCTGATAAAGAATACCTTCTTGATCTCCTCCAGCAGTACAATGGCGGCCAGGAGATCCCCCACCGGGATCAGTGGGCCTGGAAGGCTTTTCGAGAAGCCAGAAAGGAATTTAAGGCATGATGGCGTTCAAGTATGACGAATGGTTGGAGGACGAAAAATCCAACTATACAGAGTTGCCGGATGATTTTGCCATGCCGGATCTAATTACAGATTTCGAGTCCCTTTCTGAATCCCAGCAGGCCGCCATTGAGGCGATTGATCACGGTCACAATATGCTGATCACCGGCCCGGCTGGCTCGGGGAAATCTTATCTAATCGAATATCTGAAAAGGCACCATCGGGCAACCGTGACGGCCTCCACAGGATTGGCGGCCCTCAACGTGGGCGGGACCACGATCCACAAATGGGCCGGAATCGGGATTGCCGAAGGGGATCCTGAAGAGATTGCGGAGAAGATCCAAAACGCCGGTTGGTCAAAAGATATCAAGCGCCGCATTTCGGATGCCAGACTGTTGATCATTGATGAGATCTCAATGATCAGTGATAAAGTTCTGACCTGCCTGGATGTGGTCTTTCGGCGTATCCGGTTTTCTGATGAGCCCTTTGGAGGGATTCAGATGCTTTGCTTTGGGGACTTCTTTCAGCTCCCCCCGGTCAGTCGAGCCGGTGAGACCTTTTGCTTCAAAAGCCCAACCTGGGAAAGGTCTGGTTTTAAATATTGTGAATTGACAAAAGTTTTCCGGCAGGCAGATGGCCCTTTCTCCTCGGCCCTCCAGCGGATCCGGCGGGGAATCTGTAGTCCTGCCGATGCGGCGATTCTGAGATCCCGCGATGGCCTGATACCAGAGGGTCTCAAGCCTGTCTATCTCTTCCCCACCAACGCACAAGTGGACGAGATGAACATGCGGGAAATGCTCAAGATTCCCGGTCCGACGAGGGTTTACCACCCCAGTGATGTCCTGAACGCCAAATCACCCGCCCAGGAGAAATTGTTTCTCGATCAACTCAACCGGGACTGTCTGGCCAGCAATCCACTGATCCTCAAGGAGGGCGCTCAGGTGATGTTGCTGAAAAATCTTACCCCATCATTGGTCAATGGCTCCATGGGGATCGTAATCGAGATGGCCGAAAGCTCTGTCAAGGTTCAATTTACCGATCAGGAGATCTGGATTGAGCCCAAAGAATGGACCCTCCAAGAGGGCAATACCCTTCAGGCCACCCGGAAGCATATCCCCCTGAGACTCGCCTGGGGGTTGAGTATCCATAAATCACAAGGCCAAAGTCTGGATCGGGTTTACTTGGACTTGACGAAGATTTTTGAAAAAGGACAGGCCTATGTGGGGCTTTCGAGATGCAGATCCCTGGAGGGGCTGTTCCTGAATGGCTTTCATGAATCCGCCATCCAGGCCCACCCGGACGCAATAGAGTTTTATCAACAACAGGAGATGCAAAATGAAACACATCATGCTTGATCTCGAAACCCTCAGCGCCCAAACCGATGCCGCGATCGTCTCCATTGGGGCGGTGAAGTTTAGCCCCAATGGAGCAGACGATGAGGCCACCATGCGGGACCAGGATCGGTGTCTGGACATCAGGATCGATCTTGACTCAGCCATGGCGCATGGCCACGTCAGCGGATCCACGCTCCAGTGGTGGTTTAAACAGGACGCCATGGCGATTCACAAAACCTTTTCAGATCCCAATAACAAACCCATGAGTCTTCGAGACGCCATGGATGCCTTCTATGACTTCAGCCAGGGCTGTGTCTACCTGTGGGGCAATGGGGCGAATTTTGACAATCCCATTATCCGCAATGCTTGGAGTAAGGTCTCCCAGGCGGATTTTCCGATTGCGTATAACAAGGATCTGTGTTACCGGACCGTGAAGGAGCTGGTGCCGGTAGGCAAGATGCCGATGATCCCTAAATGTGGCACGGCCCACAATGCACTTGACGATGCCATCTATCAAGCCCGGCACCTTCAGGCCATGTATGGGGTGATGGAGTGGTGATCCTCCGCCCCTACCAACAGGCTGCCATCTCGGCCCTTTATAGCTATTTTGCCGCCCATGACGGCAATCCCTTGATCGTTATGCCGACAGCTTCCGGGAAGTCCCCCACGATGGGGATGTTCATCAAGGAGGTCATTCAGTCTTACGATAATCAAAAGATCCTCATGGTCACACATGTTCAAGAACTCATTGAGCAGAATGCGGCGGAGCTTCAAGGGATCTGGCCCCAGGTCCCCCTGGGGATCTATAGCGCTGGTCTGAATCGGCGGGATACCATATTCCCCATCACGATGGCGGGCATTCAGTCGGTTTACCGGCATGCTGAAAAATTTGGATTTGTCCACTTGATGCTCATCGATGAGGCTCACCTGCTCAGCAATGAAGATTCATCCATGTATCGAATTTTCATTACTGAATTAAAAAAATACAATCCAAACCTGAAGGTCATTGGCTTCACCGCCACCCCGTATCGGACCAAGGGCGGCCCCCTGACGGCTGGCGAGAAGGCGTTATTTACAGATGTCGCGTATGAGGTGGAGATCTCTGATCTGATCCGACAGGGCTATATCTGCCCCCTGGTGAGTAAATCATCAGCCGTTCAGGCTGATTTATCCAATGTCCATAAAAGAGGCGGTGAATTCATCGCCAAAGAAGTCGAAGAGGCCTTTAATGTCTTGGACCTCACGGAAAGAGCCCTGGATGTGGTGCTTGACCTCGGACGGGGCCGCCGGGCTGGCTTGGTGTTCTGCTCTGGTGTCGCCCACGCTCAGGACGTGGCCGAACGGATTCGCCAACGCGGGAAGACCTGTGAGACTGTCACGAGCGACACCCCGAAGGAAGAGCGAGCCAGAATACTTGAAGACTTCAAGGCGGGGAAATTAGACTTTGTAACCAATGTCGGCGTACTCACCACCGGGTTCAACGCTCCGAATTGCGATCTTCTGGTCCTCCTGAGGGCCACCAACTCTCCAGGACTTTTCTGTCAAATGCTCGGAAGAGGCTTCCGCCCCAACGGCAACGGCATGGCGGAGTCAATCCAGAACGGCAAGACTGATTGTCTGGTGTTGGACTTTGGCGGGAACCTTATGCGCTTCGGGCCGGTCAATATGCTGGACCCGAAGGAACCCCGAGTCATCCCCGGGAAAGAATGCCCTGAGTGTGGTGAGGTTTGTGCCGGCTTGGCACTGTACTGTCGGGCCTGCATGTACCGCTGGGGGGAGATGCCGACTAAGACATGCCACAAGTGCGGTCAAGAGTGCCATGCTGCAGCCCGGATGTGCAAAAACGAGACAGAAGCCGGGATCTGCAATACTGAATTTCCAAAGTCAACCATGCATGATGTCTATGCCGCCGATGGGACCATTGTGGCAATGCTCCCCAGTGAGGCCGGGGAAGACTATCCGGTGAGTCACCTGGAGGTGATCGAGCATCGAAAATCCAATACCGCCACCCCGTCCCTGAAGGTGACCTATTATTCCGGGACCGACATGCAAAAATTCTCCGAATGGGTCTGTTTTGAGCATCAGGGATTCCCGCGCCGCAAGGCAGCCCAGTGGTGGGCCGCCAGGACTGAACTCGGTTCCCCGACTCCCCAGAGTGTTGCGGAAGCCCTGGGGAGAATGGAGGAATGCTTCCATCCTCAAGTGATCCGGGTCAAGCGGGAAGGTAAATATTTCCGCATCGATCAGGCTCGGGACTTTATTGACCGCCCTTTTGATGTCCTGATCAAACGGCTCGATCCCCCCGAGGGGCGTCCCTACGCGGACCAGGTTCCATTCTGAAAAAGGGATGAGACTTACGTTGGAGGACGTCGCCGGGGAAAGCGCGGAAGGGGAGCGGAAGGTAAAACCCCGGTAATCGGCATTGTGGAACGTGGTGGGGAAGTCAAAGCCATTGTGTCCACCGATACTAAAGCCGCAACTATACTACCGTTTATCTGCGAAAACGTAGAGCCCGGTTCTCAGATGATGACGGACGAGTACGCATCCTATAGCAGGATCTCATTGAACGGTTTCACTCACCAGCGCGTGAACCACGGTGTTGGTGAGTACGTGGCGGGCATCGTCCACACAAACACAATCGAAGGATTCTGGAGCCAGTTAAAGCGCTCCATAAACGGGACTTATCACTCGGTTAGTCCGCGTTATCTTCAGTCGTATGTGAATGAGTTTGCGTATCGTTATAATCGTCGCCACGTCCAGGAGCATCCTTTTCACGCTTTGACTTCAACGGCTGCGCGGCTCGTGTAAGGATACGATCAAACTCTTCTTCAGTGATCGACATCACACCTCCAACTTATTTATTTGAGTTGCTTCTAAAATGCTAATGATTTTTTCGCCCAAAGGGGAATTGCGATAGACAGGAGTTGCATAAATCTTTACGGGTAAATTATTCCTAACTTCCTCCTCAAGAAAAGCATTGTCTTGAATCGCGCACTTATATGACTTAGAAGCACCGTCCAATTCTACAAAAAATCGGCAAGTCCTCTTTTCCCAATCAATACTCCGAAGCTCTCCGGTCAATTCTTGAGGTTCTCCGCGCTCTGTTTGAGGCTCTGGAGTCGATATAGGCTCAGCCTCAATAAGTTTAGGCTTAACCTCTTCACTTGAAATTGAATATATAGGTTCTGGGTTTTCATCTTCAAAGGCTTCAGCGCTCTTTATAAAACCGGCAAGAAATGGGGCGGCAAGTCTATCAGTCACACGTTTAGGCAGACGACTTTTACGTGTCGTTGTGGTAGTTGTAGTTTCCGTCTGTTCAAATGTATCCATTCCGTTCAGCCGATCATTCACTTCTGTTGCCATTTTTGTCAGGTAACTTTGAGTTAATGGAAGTACCGTTTGCAAACCTTGAACTAAAAAATCGAATTCCCACGAACCGTGGTAGACATCAATGAGTCGCAATTCAGGAATTGAACCATTTTTCTGCTCTTCCCTTATAATTATCCCTAGTGTTTCTTGATGCGCCATAAAGAAGTCGCGCAACATATCTATAGAGATGCCATCATTTCCCTCGGGCTCAAGACGTATCTTTAGTTTGACAGATTCCACACTCATTTTCCATGACCTGACTCAGTTACTACGAGCGTCATGGTATCACAAACACATACCTGTCAAGAGGGGATAGTTACCAATGATCTAGTTAATAAAATCTGCTCCTGAGCCACATCAGGACCTCCCAGAGGGCGATCAGGCAAAGGCCAAAGCCCGCCATCCGCATTCCCAACAGGGCACCCTCAGGCAATTTTGTAATCCTGAATTGAGCCATTCACCAAGGCCCAATGATCGCCCTGATAGGCCTGGACGGCGTCCATCTGGGCGGCTTGGATCTGATGATTGATTTCCCGCTTGAGTTCGGGATTAAGTTTGAATTTTCTTTCAATGTTTGCCATATAGTTTTGAAACACTTCTCGATCCTCCTGTTAATTACATAATATCAGATCGATGTAGGGTGTCAATACTTTTTGCCATGCTTATGGGGCCGCCGGGCATTGTATTCAAGCTTTCTGCCGATTGTCTTCCCGATTGTGCGCTGGTCTGAGTCAGCATGCCCGGTTGAGGCCAGGCAGTCCAAAAGGCGAATAAAGACATCAGCTCCCTCGACCTCCCAGCCCTTGCGGTCCGGTAGGTGGGAATCCATCAAGTCCTTTCGATCCGCTTCCAGCATTTCAGAAAGCTCACTATGGATCAGGGCAATCATACGAGCACGTCGCATGGGTTCAATGATGGGGTGGAGGCTTTCAACAAGCGCGTCCAGATAGGGGACTATGTTGATCGTGGGATCTGTAGCCTCAACCGCAATGGCCCACTTGTTAATAATGGAATTAATTTCTCCCCAAGTGTCAAAGCCCTTTGCCTTATTGGCGGCCTGGATCTCAATAGCCCATTGGTCAATGCCTTCAAAGACCTCATAGGCCTCCAGGGGATCAGTCAGGGAGGCCTCTACACCGGGAGCATTTTTCGGGAAATGCATTACTACTGGCATATCGGCCAGCTTTGAAGCAAAGAAATCACTCATGGCCTTGTTGGCCTCTGGTGATTTGTCACAAAAGAGATCCATCACTTTCCTCCATTTTTACGCTGTCATGTTTTTCCCGAATTAATTCCCTCAGCAGGGCCGAGTATCGAATCTGCAATTTTTGCTCAAGCCATTCAAGCATTTGGACGGTTTCCCGATCGAGGGAATAGGTTTTGCGAATATGCTTAATCATCGTCTTCCCTTGGGCAAAATTGCTCTTGAACGTCTCTGGGGTTAATGTCTGTTGGCCAATTCATGATTTGGCCAGTGTCGATATTGATATCAAAGATCAGGTAATCGCCAAAATGCTCCCCTGGGAAGAAGCTCGGCACATATTCATCATCGATGGACCCAATCAGCTCCCCCTGGGCGTCAAAGAGACTCCCGGAAAAACGATCTGAAATCTTGATGTGCATTTTGAGGATCTTTGCGTCCACTTTTATTTTTTTGTATTGTTCAATTTCCATCAGCGTCCCAGCTCTTTCAATGTGTTTTCAACTTGGTTGATCATCCCGGCCTTGGCACAATACAGAGCGGCTTCTTGTCCGATCTGAAGGGTGGCCCGAGTGGTGAAGAGAGCATTAGAGACCAATAAGACCAGCAGGACTGATGAAATTATTTTCCATTTCTTGATTTGCTTCTCCAGGGCGGTGAAAGTGGCTTCCATTAGGTTTCTCCTTTTCTGCAAAGTCACTACATTTCAGTTTTGTGATAATCCGATTGCCTGATCGGGTCTTGAGTTCAACAACTGGGCGGGCCACGACGCCTTCAGCCCGGAAGGCCCCTCCATGGGTCCAGGTGGAATTGAATCCAACTTTGACAAATTCAACCATTTCCAGCAGATTCCCTCGACCAACGATCGGAACGACCGAAAGGCCAAAAGTAGATGCTACATTTTCCAGATCAGGTCTTTTGAGCCACCAATTGCCAACTTTGACGTCAAAGAGTACAAAGTCTTGATCGGGGCGATACAGTGCCCCAACTTTTTGGATCTTAGCCCCATAGCCCTCTCCGTAGAGGACTGCGCCATTTGGAAAATCCTCATTGAGCTTTGCACTCTGATGGAAAAAGAGTTCTTCCAACCTGTTGATCAGGCTTGCTGGAATTTGAGCGTTAGCGGTCCGTCCCCCGAAGGATATCCTACCCCCATTGGCGATAGGGTCGACGATGATCCGAATATTGGTCCCATCGACTTTCTCGGTCCAGACCCAATCCATCAGCGCCAAATATTCAAAATATTCATTACTGTACTGCCCTTCCAGAAGGGCTTTTGATTTATTTTCAATATCCCGCTTGAAGACCGTGTTGATTTTGTGGTATTCAGACATGGATTAACTCCTTTCCTGAACAGTTCCAACCGGGATATTCCCGCCGGGCAAATAATTCATATTTCTTTTCAACACCAGGATACATGGCCTCAATGAGGGGATGGATGTCGGGCTTGCGGGAATGTTCCATGATTTTCTCCCGAATGATCGAGGGGGTCATCCGCTTGCCCCCAAAGGCCGCAGGCGTGACGCCTTGCCCCCGCGTGGCGATTATGCATATTTCGGCATTGGAAGCAGTATAGTGGCCAGGGCCATATTTAAGCTTTCCAGACCCTTTCTGTTCCTTTGTCCACACAAAGCCAATGGTCGAGTATTCAAATCCCCACCCCTGGAGGACCGTCAGGGCATCATTGGGGCGGGTCCAGGTCTGAGTGGGCTTCCAGGAGGGTCGGCGACGCTGGCCATCGTACATCATCGGAAATGTCATCCACATGAACAGGATTGACCTCGGTCCCGCCAGGGCGGGGACGTCATACGTGATCGCAGGGTTGATGATGTCCTGGGCCTTGAGGCATTCATAATGCCCGTCTGCCCCAGAGCCGAACCGGGTCCGGCCTCCACCGGTTAGGCGGTTGGCGTATTTCCAATTCGGATCGGCCAAGAGGAGGGTCGCCTCAGGGAGCGGTTTTGTGATTTTAATCATTGTCTATCCTGTAATGGATTCGATTATGGCGCTTGAGTTTAATGCTTACAAAATAAATCGGACGACTCACTCCCCTGGAGACAATTCAAGCATGCGTATCCCCTTTTATATTTAGGATTGCTGAAGCCTCCCAAGATTCCGAAAGCACAGACAAAGGAAGAAATTGCCAATATTGTAATCGCGAAAATAGCAGGGCATTCATTTATCATTTCTTCAACCCCATAATGATCGAGCTATTGCCCGCCACGGTCTCGGGGAGCTTGCCGTCCCATTTCTCGACCCACTTAAGCTCAACCAACTTGGGGGAGTTCGCCAGAGCTTGACTTTGTAGCCGAATGGACTCGGCCTCGGCCTGAGCCTTGGCAACGGTGATTTCAGCCTGTTTCTTTTCCCGGTCAAGCTCGTACTGCTTCTTTTTAGCGGAAATCTCCATCTCCTGCTTCTCAATGACAGCTTTCTGGAGCGCCTCCGGCAGCTCAACGTGAGTGATCGGAATATCGATGATCTCGATCTGCCCCTTGATGGATTCTCTCACCATGGCCAGAACCTGTGCCTTGATGGCATTCACGCCACCCGTGACGGCCTCGGCCTTGTATTGAGATACGATTTGGCGGAAACTTTCCTGCACCTGCGGGGCAACGAGGACCTGATAGGGGTCGCCTTGAACGTTTTGAAAAAGGTTAAGGAGTTGCCCCTCTGGGAGCCGGTACTGCACCCGGAACGAGATCGCCAGCGGTTGTTGATCAGACGTCAGTGGATTGGCCGAACCCTCAACGGCGACCTGTTTGGTCGTGAAGGTGTGGATGCGTTCCGTGAAGGGGTTATACCCGAACAGGCCAGGGCTGAGGAGATCCTTCTTTACTGCGCCAAGCTCGACTTTGATCCCGCGCTCGCCGGGGTCAATGGTCGCGCAACCAGTCAGCCCCAAGGCCATCAGGGCCGTGAGGGGGAAGATTAAACTATTTTTCATTTGTGTCCTTTCCGAGTAATTTATCAATGAGTCCCTGAAGGCGCCCCATGCCCTGTAAGATCACTGCCAGGGTGACGCCCACGAGCAGGACGGCCAGAAATTCAAATGCAATCATTTTCATAATGCCTCCACCTTACGTAAATTTTATCCCGATGTCAAGATTTCCTTTTCCTTTCTGAGTTCTCTTTTGCAGTCTTGGCCTTGTGGCAATCTAGGCAGAGTGTCTGCATGTTCTCCAGCCCCTTTGATCCTTGATCGATCAGCGGGATGATGTGATCAAGTTGCCATCTCGGATCATAAGCCCCACAGGCTGCACAGGTCCCCCGGTCGCGCTTAAAGATGATCGTTCGAGCATGGCTGGGCCATGCTTGAATTTTGTATTCCTCGACACAAATAGGGTGCCACCCGGCTCGACGATTGATGGTCCCATTCTTGTAAATAATCTTTCCACACCATTTACAATACCCGGGTTTTACAGATTTCTTTTTGGGTTTTCGGTGATCAGGCATACTCGACTAGTTCAACAGACTGCTCAAGATTAGAGATAAAGGCATAAATCGAATCCCAACTATCATGCCTGATGAAGTTATCATATTCGGCGTTATAGGGCTGAGTGAATAAAATGGGCCATCGGTCCTCAACGGGGCGATATTGATCCCAATGTTGTCGCCACTTCAAGAGGTTCTTACCATGGTCTTCAATCAAGATATCGACATCAATGAGTTCCTTCTTCCAGGTGAAGATACAGTTTTTCTCACTGATTCGAGGAATATGATTTTTTAACCACTGAAGCTTGCACTCCTGACCGGTCCGGCAGGCGGAGATGATGATAATCTCATGGCCGTCATCGATCAGTCGATTGACATTCTCAACGGCTCCCCTGATGGGCGCCAGATGGCGGAAAAAGCCAGGCTCACAAAAGTATTGAAATACATCCTCACGAGTCGCATTTTTACAATTTTTCTGAAAATCGTATTTCGTGATATCCTCCACTGACAGCGACTCCCCATGATAGCGATTCAGCTTTTCCACCACTGAGGCCGTAAGGTCACACAAGACCCCATCCATGTCAATTCCTATTCTCACTGCTGTCTCCTTCTGTGATGATGTGTATTAATTTTTCCAAATAGGGATCACCGGCCCAAAAGCCGCTATAGAGTAATTCTTCAAATTCAAACAGAGCTGGTGACCAATCCAATGACGATCTCCTTTATGTGTTCCAGGATGGCCTTCGGGGCTGGTCGGCGGGTCAGGATGATGTGAATCCCTCTCTTACCCTCTGGCTGCCTGATAGGGCTGAGCCATGGCAGTGGTGCCTCAATCTGCTTATCGTTGACGATAATCCCGGCATCCTGCATGGCATCCTGGACGGCCTTGAGGTAATTATCGGCGTCTCCTCTCGGTGAAGAACAAAAGAACTCACAGATCATGAAATATCGGTTATCCTTCACGTAAGCGGTCTTGCCTTTCTCGTCATACCGGAAGGCATGTGTGGCTTCTAGCCAGAGATCTGAAAAGGCAGATTTGAACATTGTCGCCAACGTTTTTTTGTATTCAGTGTACTCTTTTCTGTTGTAGACATTTTTTACACCCGCTCGGGGCCGGGGCGTCGGCATCGGGTCAATGGGAAAATCGATAAACCATGCATCACGCCGCCTAGGGGTTTCGATGACCTCCATCAGGCTCCGAGGAGCGCAGCGGCGCCAAAATAGGATATTCCGATGATGATCACCAACAGGAATAATTGTCTTAACATTTCTTCATCTCTCCATCGCTGATTTATTCATCATAAGATTAATCTTACATAAGGTCAAGGCTTGACATGAATTTTCAAATTCAATATCATTAAGGCCCTTATAACTCTTACTTCTCTTCAGCCGCCCTTGGGCGGTTTTTTCTTTAAAAGCGCTTGAACCAATTTAGAGGGAAGAGGATGACGGCCCACTTGTATTTTTCCGCCTCAACTCTCGCAATACCGGCGAACTGCGCATCGAGGGACAAGAAGCTGTTCGTGGCCGGAGTATGCCAGGGCGAAAGGTCCGGGTTCCACTCACCCTTGGAGTTCTGGGTTTCAAAACGAAACAATTCGGGGTGGGGGAACTTCCCTTTCTCTTGCCAGAATCTATCGTGCCAGAGGGATGGGCCATCCCAGGGGCCATCAGGGCGGGCGACCCCCCAGAGGGGACGAGGGACTGAGGCCTTGTCGTATTCGTAGCCTGCGGCCATAAAGAGGCGTTTTCTGAACCCTACAGGCCCCCACTCTTGAGTGTAATCCTCATCGAGCCGGTAAAGATTAGTCGCCTCATCGTACTGAAGGACGGGACTTTTGTAATTTTCTTGTGTGCTGTATGTCATAGTACCACCAAGTCGATCACGGGCGATTCATCAGAAATGCCGCGCAAGACAGCAAATAACTTTTCCACTTGTGCTCTCTCCAGTGGATTACGGCCCAATAGCACGATACAGCCAGCCGAGCCCGGCTTGGTATTCTCAGGGTGGAGGCCAATATCGAAGCGCTGATAATTATTGCGCTTGTGATCATAGATTCGTCTGGTATTGCTGGAATCGGTGAAGATTTTGAAAAACTCACCAATACCATCATAGTCAGACCACTTCCCGGCCTTGAGGGAATGGAGATCGATCTGATGCCTCCCAAACGGAACTGGGCTCTTGCCCCTCACCCAATCGGTTCCCTCATAGCCCTTCTGTCCCGAACGGGCCGCCATGCGGTGAAAGAGCGTTCTGGCCTTCTTGGTATCGGGATCATAAGCCTGAAGGGTCAGGGCGCCATCAATTGAATGGACCTGCTTGTCAAAATAAAGCGTAAATTTATCCACGCGGCCCAGCCTCACAGTTCTGGCAGTGACCACAGATCTCCATGATCTTAAGCCGAATATCAGCCAACAGGTCAGGCGTGGAGGCATGGTGCTCCTTCAACGTGATGGCTTCAACGATCAATCGGTCCATCTTGTCTTCAATCCGATTCATGGCCCCCGACATGGCAAAAACAACCAACAAGGCGAGCCCGATTCTGGAATTAAGGATCTGGCCAATAACTTTAAGCGTCGCGGGGTTCGGGATCTTCATTGCTCTTTTCCTGCGTTTCGAGTAAACGTTTCATTTCACCGAGGCGGCGTGTCACTGTATCCAAAGGCCAAAGCCTTATCATGCCTTACCCGATCCGTTTTACCTTGGAGGGGTGCTTGGGGTCCATTTAATTACTCTCTGTCGGGGCTGTGAATAAACTTAGCATCTCGTCTCTCGCCGCACTGAGGGGACCTTCTGCAACAGGCGCGTTTTGGATGATCGCCACGGCGGCAAGTATGTCCCCGGACTCTAGGGCGAGCTTCACTCCGGCCTTCAAAGGGTAGAACGCCCCCCGCTCTTCTGGAGAGAACGACATAAAGATTTTTTCTAATGCTTCTGGGATCGCTTGGGCGGCTGTAATCTGTTGTGCCTTTTCCACGTTGATCTTAATTCCCATCAGCGTACTCCCATGCATTTCGGGCGGATCTATCTGTCGGTAGATCCTGAACATCTACAATCTGGAATGGTTTACCGGCTGGAACATCCTTCATGGCTATATCTTCTGGTGTTACCAACCTAAAGCCGATCGGTAACTCGTCTGTGATTTTAATTAGAGGTATCCATTGACCTGTGATTGGATTGATAGCGTTGTTAAGTGCTGGAATCAACACAACAACTGAACCATCGTCTAGGGGGTATATAATTCGTTTATTATCCATTATTGATCTCCATAGAAAGCGGCATATGCACGGGTTTGGTCCTGGGCGCTCCCTGAGGAGTTAAAACAAACCATTCGTATAAGGGAAGCCGTAGGGGTTGTTGCGCTTGAGAAAGCATTCCAGCTTCCATCGGAAGCCCCGGTGTTGTATCCCCCAATCACCCCACAATAATTTGCGTCTGAAAAGGCCGTGGTGAAGTTAATGGTGTAGTCGCCTGTGCCGTTATCCCCAACAGAGCTTACGTTGTAGCTTTTATTAATGGTAACCGTCCCCGTGCCAACAAAATAAACCCAAGCCTTCGCAGCGGATGGGTGGTATTGTTGACGCCCTGGGGAGACAAAAGCAGTTAAAGAGCTTCCCGTTTCCTGTTCCGCCTGAGTTGCGGCAGCGTTGGCGCTTTTTCCCACAAAAGCGGTATAGTTAGTGCCTCCACTGAAGATAATGGCGCCATCGCCAGTATTGAGCACCAGGGTCGCGGCGCCGTTAATCGTGGAGGTCGTGGGAGTGATCGTCACCGCCCCAGCGCCGAGGTTGTGAGTGAAATAAGCCCAGCCGGATTCAAACCCCGCCCCGGCCTGAGGAAGCGTGACTGCGATCGCGGATCCGTTGGAGTGGGTGACGAGTTTATTTCTGTCGGTTGTCAATACCGTGTAAGTTGTGCCCGTTTGGGCATTGGTGTAATAGGCAGGCGGCAGGCCCCCGAGGAGCATTAAATTTGTCCCATCATAGGCCTGAAGCTGGAAAGAGGCCGCCGGGAGATCCCCCGAGATCGGGTCATTCCCGTCTGGGCGTTTGAAGGACTTGGCCCCCACGGCGTTGTAGTTCATCGTGGCCGCGCCGGTGTTGACCGTGTTGAGTTTGGTCAGGACCAGCTCCCCAGTCGTGTAGGCGGTCCGGGCGGGTGAGAGCGTTACCGCGTAAGTGTCATTTGATCCCGCATCGGCGGCATAATTCCGGGAGCCGTCATACAGGGCGGCAGTCGTGGGGGTAAAGACATTCGTGGTGGAATTGATGGTCCCCATTGAGATCGAGTCGGTCCCATCATACCAGTTTACTGTCCAGATCGGGTTAGCGGTATCGTCGATCCAAATTGTGCCCGCTTCGGCATAAGCGGGAATTGAGCTCCCCTTGTGGTGACACATGAGGGCCTGCTTGCCGTCATTGTCCAATCCCCGATACTGTGTACCGGTTTTCCCAGATCCGATTGTATAAGTCGCCTGTGGCATGTTCTACTCCCTAGGGGACAATTGCCCCATATCCTTTTGCGATCCAGTCCATGGTCCGCTCGACACCCGTACCGGCAGCATTGAAGAATCGAACAGTAAAGCCTGCTGCGGATTTTGATGAAATTGTGACATAATCTCCAGTAGCGAGATCCTGGCCCGTGACGGCAATTGCCGGAATAGCCTTAAAGGCCTGTGAAAAGGTGATTGTCGATCCGGCTGCGGGACAGACGACATCCTCGGCGGCAATGATCCGATCCGGCATGTCGACTGTAACAGACAAAGCAGTGACGATAGGGCTGATTCCATCCTCATATGAATACAGGACAGCCTTAAACTGAAAAGCCCTTGCGGAGTAATCTCCGACAATGAGGGCCGTCCATGCGCTCCAGGTCGGAGTCCCTGAGGGGTCATCATTTGTTGTCCTGACAAAAATCGTTACTCCCCATTGAGATGCATCGCCGCCATCCCAGTTTGTGATCGCATCAATATCATTTCTCAGATCCATGTTATCGTACAGATCAGACCCACTGGCGGTTATCGATCCTGTTAAACGACTGGTATAGACACTTCCGAGATCCAAATATGTCAACCCGCCCGGATAGGAAGAGAAATCATAAGTCCCGATCGTGGTAATTCCCGCAAGCCCAATATCCCAATTCAAAATATCGTCTATATTAGTCCAATCATCTACAGTATCGGCACCGGTGAGCTGGAGCGCCCCATCGAGGGTTGAACAGTCAGTGCAGGTTCCGGTGAATCCGGGATCCTCCTGCAGGGTTACGATAACATTCAACCCCTGCAACTCGGCCACATTCGTGATAATCTCGGTGGCGTTATCGGATTCAATACCTGAAGTGTCAACTGCCTTAATGAGATAGGTTCCAATCAACAGGGGAGCTGATATCCCAGTAGCGTCTCGGGAGACTTGACTGATTAGGATATTGGACGTCCCCCAGGTAGCGCTGCCGTCGGTCAGGGGGGAAAATCGAATGACGTAATGATCCAAGTCCAGGTCTGTCACGGCATCCCAGGACAGATATGCGGCATCATTAATGACCTGCATGTTGAAATTATCTACATCCCCCGGTGGCGCCAAAAGCCCAGTAGCGGAACTCGTGGACGTAATATAAGTTGATCTCAGACTTCCCAGCCCCCCAATGGCCCTGACCCTGAAGTCATATTGTCCCGGAGCGGTATCGAGAAGATCAATTGAATTCCCCGAAGTCGTCCCGATCAATTGATAAGTGCTTGAGGATGCGGCCTTATAGCCGACTTCATACCGTTCTGCCCTGGCGTCAGAGCTGAAGGTCCACGATATAGTAATTGCTGATCTGATGTTGGCCCCAGATTGATAAAGATATTCCAGAAATTGCAAATCAGCCGGAGGTAATAGCGCTCCAGTGGGTAATGTCGAATAGCTCGGCGTCTCAAGCGTAATATTGCCTTCAACCCGATCATATTTATCGGGGTCATAGAAGAGAGCCGAGACTTCAATAATGTGTTTATCAGTCTCCCGAACGGCTAAAACGCGAAATTGCCTCGGGAGAACATCAGTCCCAGTGATGACCCAAACCGCTCCCACGATAGGGGTTTGGGAAAAAACACTTTCAATCGTCAGTGCCGTGTAGGTCCCTGCTGCGTCGGTAATGTCGCGGTCCTCGATCGTTCCATCTGGCATCGTGACGGAAATTGAATAAGTTTCCCCAACGGCCAACACGACAGAACTGTCAAGGGTAACGGTTGTGCTGGCAATTGCGGATAATCGACCACCGTAGCGGATTCCAGCATAATGGGGATCCTGGACTTTGATAATCTGACCTGGCCGGATATCAAAATGGTCCATCCCAGCCCTAAAGGTAACAGTCTCGGTTTCATATTTTTCGCTATCAAGGATCCATTTCCCGACCCGGTATGCCTGCCCCTTGGACGTGCAGCCATAAGCGACTGTATCGATTTGTCGCCATCCGAATTGCGCGATCCCATCTGGGTCTTCAATGACGACAATATCGGGTTTATAACCGGTATCGGGGTTGATGTAGGAAATTGCCGCGACAGTATGACGAGCCTTCAGGGCTGCTCCAGAGTATTCGAGATTGCCCCCAATGACGTTGGATCTCGTAACAAGCTTACTGACATCCGTAGGGGCATCCATGGCGGCAGTGATGGATGCCGTTGCCCAATAGGTCATACCCCTGAAGCATGATGAAAGCGCCGTCAAGACATTAAAGGCCTCTTGTTGGGATGAAATTACGCCATTGAAAGTAAAGCGTGGCTCGACCCCACCGAAGCCATCATCAATCATTTCATCACAATAAACCCCAATGGCATACAGGGCCGCTTTATCGATCTGAGATGCGGAAACATTTTCCCCACATCCATAACGTTTATTGACGATCATGTCATATAGGACCCATGCGGGATTATTTGAATAGGCGATTGTAAATGATCCACCCCAAACGCCCGAATAAGTTCTCAGGGTCGGATTATAGTTGTCAGGAACCTGAATTTTAATTCCCTTGATCTCATAAGCCCTTGCGGGCAAATTGGATCCAAATTGGCTGGAGTCCACCGTCAGGCCAACAAGAGCGGTATCGTTATGCTTTAATTTAACATCTTTAATAATTGTATAACTTGACCAAAAGCTTTGTCCCTGTTGTCCCGATCCCGGCTCTGCATTGGCGCGTGTGACTCGAATATCCCAAGGGTTGCCCCCTGCGGGGAGATTAAGCCTATAGCTCACCTCGTATGGAGATGTTGTTTTCCCATTGATCTCTACTGGATTAGTGACATTTGTCATTGAGGCCAGGACATAACCGCCTCCATTGCTCTGGACTTCAAACTGAATAAATACTTGAGAACCATAAACGTTCCCGGTGGCGGTATCCTGACTGTATAGTGCCGGAATTCTGATCTTGATCCGTGCAGCATCGGCTTCAGAATCGGTTATCTGTCGGACCACTGGGGTCCCGAAAATGACTTGAGTCCCTACGGTGACTTCAGTTTCAACCCCGCTATAGCCCGGAAGGGGATCCTGGTCCGCTACCCCGGTCAATTCAGAATAAGACACCCCTGAAAAATTGTATGTCCCGCTTGAGTCCTGTAATGGGGTTTCGTCCAGGAAGATAGATTTCGCCCCATTGACGAGGCCAGAAATCTCCCCCTCGGAGAGGACATCAATCAGTCTGGCTGTTGTTTTACTCTGGAGGGTGTTTGGCGCTTCTATGGGGGTCTGGACTGATGTTGCAAGATTGCTTTCCCGGCGCTGTTTCCCTCCCCCGGAGCCATAAACGCCCCATAATTGAGATTGGCGCCTTGCATGTTTTTTAGACAGCTTCATTTGTCAACCCCAAGCTTACCACCACTGAGCCGGTGCGGATTTGGCCATAAACGACCGGAACAGGAGAGCCTTGCTCAAATCTATTCGTCGGTGCATTGAGGAGAAATGATGGGCGCTGATCGGCTAATTCTCTAGTGTCGTAATTCTCCTTTCCTGGCTTGAGATCCAACCTGGGGGCCGTGACGGCACTAATACCGGCAATGGTCAGTCCGGCGCCAATCAGCGCGATTGTCCCATAGGACAGAGTCGCCCCCGCGATGCTGACACCAGCCGATAGCCCCGCCCCAAAACCTGCCGCAGCCCCTACGGCCCCAAAGGCGGCAAATCCCAGACCGGTCGCCAGTAGCGCGACCCCGAGGACGAGTTTAACAATTCCCCCCGCTCGGCTGCCACCGCCCGCGCCAGCCACCCAGGGGATGATGTGCAGTTCTGAAGCGCTTCCGAAGCTAAGCTCTAATTGATCTTCAGAAAGATCAGGACCCGCTTCAGGCTTGCCGTAGACGAGCCTGAAAGTCCCCGGTTCAATGGCGGCCCAGAAGCCCTTAAGCTGATGACCTAGCATCGATACTGCCATACGGGCATTGGGGATCTCGAATTCAAATTCAGATCCGAATTTTTCCGCCAAATAGCCGTGTAGAAAAACTTTTTTCTTCATGATCTCTCCCTTTATGATCATAAGTCAGGAAATGACTGATCGTTTTTTCCCAATGGCCATAAAGGCTTTGCCGGGATTGGTGATCTTGAATTTGGTGCAAAATGTGCGCCGAGGAGGTAATGATTCCGACGTGATTCGTCACGGGAGAATGGACTTTCATGAGCACAATGTCATGGATTTGTAGATCATTTTGTTCAATTTCTCTGAACCCATACTGGGTGAAATTTTCAACAAATAGATCTTCACCCTTCTCCCACCAGAGGAATTCTCTCGGATACTCTGGTAAAGTGATTGATAGTTGAAGCTTGTAATAATCCTTCAGGAGCGCGAAGCAATCCCCACCCCCATCGGTTCCGCTTGGCCCCCATCGGAAGTCCCGCTCGATCAATTTTGGAATCGGGACTCCGTCGCCGTAAAAGAATAAATAGGGTTTTCGGCCATCGCTAGGCATCACGACAATCCCCCACGGGACCGCAGTCCTGATCTGGCCCGCCTGATCGTCGATAGTCGGATATGGAGTCCCGCAGGGGTGAGAATGGACGACGGCCTGAAGACCCCTCAAGGGGCAATGACTGTCAGGAATTTCAAAATAATTTCTGGGGTCAGGATGGACATTGGGGGCGGGGATATATTGCCCATCGACAATAAAACCACATGACTCCTCTTTCCCGCACGAGAGCGCATGAGTGATGATCTTTTGCTCTACGTCTGGCCCAAACACTATAGGGCACCAATTCCAGGGAAGCCCCCAAAGGGGAGATCCCCGTGTTGGCCAAATCTCAACCGGCAAGCTGAAAGTGTTTTGTTGCAAATATCATTTGCCTCGGTGGTCGCGACCCCATCGCGTGTAAAGTAACTCGCTCCTGCGTACGGGCATGGCATGACCGCCGAAACGTCAAAAGAGCTTCCATTCCATCTCCGATAGCGGAGATTGCAAAAGTTTTTGAAAATTTGGCGCCCAGGGAGCATTTTCCCCTGCTGGTCAAGTGATGATGCCAACTCCCATTCAATCTGATTGCTATTTTGAGAAGACTTTCGATCAACTGTATAGACGTCAAGGGGGAGTGTATGATTACCAGGGTTAGACCCCCCGTCGAGGAATTCCCCAAAAGTCCTCATCCGGGTCAAGGTTGCGCCCAAGAGATCAGAAAATTCAATTGCCGCCGCCTGCGCGACTTTATTGACATTGGAAATTTTTATTCTCGGTCGGGGCTGAGGGCCTTTTCCGCTATATTCAAATCCAGTTGCTTCAAAGTCAATCGGCGTATAGTCCTGCCCCTGAAAGGCGATCGGAGCCCCCCCGAGATCAGTGGAGGTAAAATAAAAAGTTGGCCCACCGGCAAAATTACTGGCATCCAAGATATACAGTGCCACCAATTCACCTGGCTCAAAGCGTTGAATTCGATTTGCAATAGTCGAATCCGTCATATCAGATCGAATTCCTCCAGGAATGTTGCCTGAACGGTCAGTCCGCCCGGTGCTGGGGTGGCTTGGGTCCAGTGGTCACAGGTGAACAGGATTGGCGTCGATTCGTTAGGGGGGGTGTAGTAAAAGGATGTATAACCCGCCCGGGCGGTCAGGAAAGTAACAAGATCATCAGATTCGGTTTGGGTCAAGCCCTTCCAGGTAAAATTATATTTCCTCTGTAGCCCATTCAATCCATCGGCTGCTCTTTGGGAATACCCATCTCCAAATTGGGCTTTCAGGATCCTGGCTTGGGTATCCTTGTTTGAATCAGTCGATGGTGCGACAGTTGTCGTTAGTGTAACGGTCATGAGGCAATTCCCGGATTAAGTTGACCACCTTGACGGAGATTTTCTTGAATTTGCTCCTGGATGAGTCCTTTCATGGTTTCATGAACGGCTTTGGCGACCTGATCCCCCATTGCTTTGTCCCTATTGGGATCTCCAGAGCCAGATCCTCCCTGAACGGTGACATTAATCTGAGGAGCAAAGACATTCCCTCTGCCAGAACCAACGGCCCTGACCCCCAGGGACCCGTCAGACATCCTCTTGAGGGGCATTATCGCTTCAGTGCCACGCTCGCCCATCAACCCGGTTTTTCCGCCGCCCATCGGGAACGCCGTTGCGCCACTGGTCAGTCCGCCCTGGGCGAAGGGGATAACGTTTCCATTGCGGAAGGCCCCACCGCTGGCGAAACCCGAGGGGGCCGCGATACTCCCAAGGGAGAGCGCCCCCGGCCCGGCACCCAGGAGGCCCCCGGCCCCGGTTGACACGCCAGCCACTCCACCGAATAACCCATTCAGTGAGGCGTAGATGGCTTTTTGAATCAAGGCCTGTAGGATCATTTTGAATATTTGTTTTGAAAGGTTGCCTAAGATGTCTGAAACCTTGGCTGAACCGGTGGCGATCTGATCAAAAGCGTTCACGAATGCATCCCCGAGGGACTTGGCCAATTGGAGCATTTTCTCTTGTTTTTGAATTACGCCATCAAGAGATAGTTGAGAATTCTCGGTCTTGCGGGCATCCGCAAGGGCGGCAAGTCCACTAGTGGAATTAAGATCATAGCCCTGATCGGCCAAAGACTTACGCCGGTTCTGTTCCCGCTGGGTCTCCTCATATGAGAAGAAGCTCATCTCGCCCGTAAAGGGATTTCGGGAAAGCCCCTGCTGGCGGGCTGAGATGAGGGCAAGATTATTTTCAATCGTGACCTGATTTTCCATTTGCCGATTAAGGTCTTCCCTGGCGAATTTCTGATCCGAAAGTGCTTTCGTGATATCCCGGATTGATTGCGCGTGGGCTGAATTCTCACTTATCCCGAGTCTAATGATCTCAGCATTTGCGCTATTGAGAGCCTCGGCGTCCCTCAGGGCATGGTTGCCCTTCAGCCGTGCCTCATAGAGGCCCTGCTCAACATCAATGGCTTTCTTTTGGGCATCAACATAATGTGCCACTTCATCCTCAAGTGATACCGCCTGGCCGCGCATCAGGGCGGAGGACAATAGCCCTCCTCTTTTGCTCTCGGGGCTGATGCCTTTGGCCTTGAGGGCGTTTTCGATTTCTTGTCTGTTTTTGGTTTCCCGAAGCCCAACAGTGCCGCCGGTCTGGAATGCCTCAAGACGAGCGGCAGCCTGTAAGGTCGCGTCCTGGGCGGCCTGAATGGCCGACACCTCCTCGGTGGCCCTACTGAGTTCTTTGGTTCGGAGAATCTGTTCCACCAGAGCTTCTGTCTGGGCCTTTGTGATCTTCAGATGGGCTTGTCTAACTTTGTCCTCAGCCTCTATGCGGTCTTTCATTTTTTGGGAAGCTAGATCCCCACCTTGGATTTGAGCATTCAGGAGCCTTTGGGCTTCGGCTTCCCTGGCGTTGGAGTCCTCGATGAATTGGCGGATCTTTTTGGCGTCGGCTGATTCTTTACCGGCTGCGCCGGGGAAAGATTTAATTTTATTATCACCCCCGAGGTCTGATTTAACCCCCCTCAGTGGGGTTTCCATTGCCGCAGCCAATTGAACTAAAGATCTCTTTCTGGCCTCACCTCGGGCTTTCCATTTATTGGATACGGCAGCCTCGGCAGAATCAAACGCGGCCTCTCCGAGGTTGAAGGCATCGCTCCCAAATGTCCCATTTTTAATACTCTCAAGGGTGAAGACAAATCGCTTCATCGCAATTCCACTAATGGTTATGCTGGTTGACAATCGGTCAAATAACCCTGACACCTCGGCAATGAAACCCGCCACCCCAAGGGTTAGCATTTTCCCCAGATAGGAAAGGAGCTGACTCATAGAGCCCCCCGTGAGATTCCCAATGGCTTTATCGAGCCTCATTACAGAATCCACGGCTTCTTGGAATATTTTCCCAAATGGCTCCCTGATGCGCTGTAGCCATTTATCCAGATCCGCAATGCTTTTCGATATCCCCTCCAGTCCCGCGCTCGCGAGCGCCGTGACGTGGAACATTCTATTCAACGTATCGATCAATAGCAAGCTGGAATTTTGGACCTTGCCGAATGCTCTCTCAACTGAAGCTGGAAGATTTTTGAACTGCTCCTCAATTAATTTTTCATTTTTCAAAATACCATTCAGGACCACATCAGAAGTTATCTTGCCGTCGGCGGCAGCCTTCTTGAATCTCCTGAATGCCTCTTCTGAAGTTTCCCCGGTTTTTCGGATCTGCTCACTTAACATGCGGGCAACTTTAGGCATTCCCTCCATGACTGAACGGAGTTCATCCCCCCGGAGGGTTCCAGAGGCCAGGCCTTGCGACATTTGGATCATGGCGTTCTTGATCTCTTCCGCTGTAGCGCCGGAGACAATACCGGCCTTGAGGAATGTTTCCTCAAACCGCAAGAGCTGATCCGTGGACGCGCCGATCGATTGAGCTGCGGGCGCTAACCGCGTGAAGGATTGAGCGACGCTTTGGATCGATATCCCTGTTTTGTCAGAAATCCCAATCAGGCGGGCCATGGTGCCGTCGAACTGGTCGAGATTGGGAAGAACGTTTTTAACCTTTGCTTGTAATTGATTAAACTCATCTGCAAGTGAAACGATTTTTAAAAGCCCAAGAGTTGCAATTAAACTCGTCAAAGCGCCAATGATGGCCTGGAATCCTCCCTGCATGGAAGAAAGTGTTGCGCTCATACCCTTTAGGCTTGAATTGCTTTTATTCTGTGCATCATTTAATCTCTTAAGCTGTTCCTCCAGCCTTTTTGCGGCAAGCTCTTGGCGCTTAATGGCATTTTCGGCCTTCATCTGCTCAGCAATCAGCTTTCTGGTTGAATTGGAATTTTTTTCAAAGGCAAGGACATTTCTCTCCCAGGCCCGCTGCGTCTTTTGGGTTTGTAGCTCAAGTTTCTGACCAGCATCGGTCAGCTTTTTGAATTCTACCGTTGCCTTCTTGGCTGGCTCAGAATTAATGGTAACTTGTAAATTGGCGAGGTCCATTTTACTTCTCTGTCATGATTCGGATAAAACGATTATCAAGATCCCGAATGATCCGCAATTCCCACCGGTGGGGGTGGGTCAGGAAACATTCCCTCCATGCCATGATATCACTCCAACTAATCGGCTGAGGACCCGACATAGAGTATTGGCGGCCCTCAGAGAGTTCCTCGAACCATTGAACGATATAAAACAACTCCCTGGGGGGATCTGGCATATCGAGTTCCGGGACATCGATCCCTTGGGAGGCGACTTGCTCCAGATGATCCCTAACCGAACCCCCACCGTCTTGTGGCCTGGAGAGGCGGAAGAATGCTTCTGCCCATTCCAGCAACTCACTTATGAGGGATTGAAAAAATTTGAGCTTTCGGCAACAAAATCAGCTACCTGGCGACGAATCCAAGGGAATTCAGAAAAGAGTTTTGTCGCATTGGCAGCCGTGAAGGTTAAGGCTTCACCCGATACCGTGATATTTCGGAAGTCCACCACGCAAGCGGTAAGTTTAGCCAGTTCCTCTTTATCAAGCTCCTCAATGGTTACTTTATCGGCCTTCTGTTTAGCCCGCGCTTTATTGAGTCTCCGATTCAATAACTCTCGTTCTTTTTGAATAAACGGATCACTGTCGGTCCCGACAACCGTTAAACCAATAGACTCCCCCGCCTCCGTCTTGAGGACTTCATCGGTTCCGGGATGACGCAGCTCCATGAACACCGGCTCATTGGCGGTTGAAAATTGATTGAGATCCATTATGTGTGTCCCCTCTGTTGATTATGATTTAACAACTTTAATCGTGGTGGCGTCGCTGGCATTATATAAGGCGTGGAAGGGCATCGTGATGATCCGGCTTTGTTCATTCGCCAGCGGGACGTCTCCACCTGTGTATTTGACAGTCCCCATTGTGAAGGTATAGGTGTTACCGGTTGTGGAATCCGTCACGGCGATCACAAGGGAGCTGGATGTTTCATTCAGGAATTTATTTAACATCGTCGCATCCTGATAATAGAGTTGCATAGAGCCGGTCACTTTAGCCCGACCATATTCGAGTTGTGGGGTCGTCGAGGATCCAATTACAAAAGTGGGCTGCAGGGAATTGTCAATCGTCATATCGAGTGAGGTCACAATGGCAGAAGCTCCGCCGCCCTCAGTCAGGACAGCCGTGAAGGAATCAAAAGGTTCATTAGTCGAGGACGACGTAATGGTGGCATCAACAGAGGTTCCGCTCTGGGCCATATTTTTACCAATGAGGCCAAATGTCCCTTTGACGATTGCATTTGGATTTACTGACATTGAAAAAGTATTGACGGCGCAGCCGGTAAAGAGTCGATATTGGGCAATGTCGAGAGCCCGATCTTCAATGGAAAAATATTGAGGAGTCGTTCCAGCTTTCAGGACGCCAGCGGTGGTGAATTGGCCAAAGAAAGCGCTTTCGAGAAAGTCATCAAAATCATCAGCTCTGAGGTCGACCGCAATGTCACCTTGAACTTTCCGGTTCCCATGTCGGAGTAATGCGATCTGTCGGTCAGGTCTAATCTCGTCAGACTCGATCCCTTCCTTTATCAGGGACAGCGAATGGCTATTGATCGGCAGCGATAAAAATACCGGAGTCGCGGGAGTGGTCCCGAAGGTCGATTCCACCATGTAGGATAAGCCAGATCGGCTACCTTGTGCGAATGCCATTTTTTATCCCTCAAATCTCAGGGGGGTTTCCCCACGTCACTAATATAATTTTAAACCCCGAATGCATACCACCCGATATAAACGGTCCGCATGTACCAATCAGGATCCTCTCCCGGCTGCGGTGCGGGTTCACAGTACGCGATATGGACAGACTGACCGGATGCGGTCAGGATCGTGCCTTTCGGGAATGCGGTCCTGATGTTTCCCATCATCGTCTCAGCTGCCTGGGATCCCGCATTGGGGGGATAGAAGAGATCAAGGATCATCACGCCATCGGCGCGATCCGGTATCCCGACCCCCACGCCCGCCGTGCGGACCCGTGCGGTCATGACAGTACAGCTCAGCCATGGCGTCCCCGGCGTGGGTCGGTAAACGACATTTTCATATCTGATTGCCGGAACACTTGAGACGGTTGCCAACTGAGTCTCCAGAGCGGTGCGGACCTGTAGGATCGTCATAACTTGTTCAAGACCTCTTGCGCGATCTGTTGGGCCTCTGCGAGCGTGACAGCCACCATGCCCGCAGGGGCCTGCTGGGAGTGACCCTTTTCAAGGGCCTGGATGTATGAGGCATTGTTGGCCAGGATGATGACATCGCCCATCTTGGCTTGGCCGATTGTGACCGTCAGGGCCGCAAAAGGTGTCGAGACACTCCCCGCCCCCCCGGTTTTCCCCTTATAGGTTTCCCATTGGGGCTGGTTGGGATGCCCCCCAAGATTGCCCAGGCTGGCCCACCAGGAGGCTCGGGAAAATCCAGTCTTCACTGGGTTACGGGTAATGATCCGTAGGGCTATCTCCTGAGAGACAGTTTTTAGAAACGCATCTGCTTTTTTCTCAACCTTATTGAAAAATTTCGTCAGGTCTGCTGTAAAGGTCTGGGTCATGACTTCACCACACACACATAAGCGATCACGGTCGTCCCCTCGGTGAGGGTCTGGACATCCTCGATCGAATAACTGACGCTGCTCTTGATGATCAGATCATTGATCGTCGGCGCAACCGACAAGCCCTGGCCGGATATGATTATTTTTTTCTGGCCCGCCTGGGCGAGGCCCTTCCCTTTAGCGTAATCTGAAAATTCAATCAACTTGGCCGTGACGGTATAGTCTGTATTTGTTGGGGTGCTGGGGCCGGTTCCGGCAGTATAGGTTCGATTGCCCAATTTTCTCAACGTCAAGCTCTCCCCCTTGAGGAGGAGCAATCTATAGACCGGATACGTCAGATCCAATAGGCCCCCCAGGGGTCACCATCAAAGAGCTGATGGGGTTTTGGGTCGCCGTGGAAATAAACGATCCGTGCGTCTGCAGTTGGGCCGTTCTGGTCCCGAATGTCAGCCTTGTAGGACAGAATCTGACCAGGGAATTCGTCCTGAAGGATGATGGTTTCCGAGATCGGAATATTGCCATCCAGCCAGATCATATCAGAGACGCAATTCATCATCTGAAAGCGGTTTTTGTTCACATCTGATTGAAATTTTTCGTAAATCTCTTGACCCTTCTCGACTGAAAAGCTCATCACCCCACTGGCCCGCCGGGGGAAGTAAGGATCCCGGATCATCGCAAAGTCAGGGCGAAATTCAGCAATGTGATCAATGTCGCCAGTGATAATGGTATCCAGGCCCATAAAGAGCCGATGCCCGCCTCCGTAGGACCCCCGGAGGGCTTCCAGGAGGCAGAACATATTTCTGAAATCATTTTCAAACCGAACGGGACGGATATCCTCCTTGAAGTCATAATCCTGATCGACCAGACAGACAAACTCAAAATCATCACAAAAGCGATTAATCCCCCGGTAGAGCTTATCGGCCCAAGTGGCGTCAAAGATATGGCGGGAATGTTGCGGGACGTCTTGGCCCTGATATAAGGCGGTCACGATGGTAACTGACATAATTCCTCCAGGGTGATTTTCTGAAAAGCTTCAACCCGACTCTCCGGGGAGGCGTTCATGACTATTATCCCAGCCCTTTCGAGAGGCTCTTTCGTCGCCATGAAGTCTTCAGCCCATCCCTTATAGAGTCTATCCTGCATGGGGGAATCCCAATGATAGCCCCCGTGCCAGTGCGATTGCTCCCCGATCCCCATATCGATCCCGAGGAGGATAATCCTTGCCGCGCCTTTAGAGTATGTGATATTGAGCGCTCCATGACCGGTATTCCGACCCGCGACATCAGGGGGTTCCGTCAGACCCTCGGCGCGGGATCGCCGGAGATAATGAGCACCTTCGACCTTTTCCCCATCACATCCATGCCCGGGGTCATTCGCGGGGCTAATGATCAGGAACCGATCGCCCGGAAAGGCAATCAATTCTTTCTTCATGTTGTTGATGAAATTATGGTCCATCGAAACAATGCCATCACACTTGGCGGCTGGCATGAGCCCCGAGGCGTTACAGCCAAGGCGATAACCTGGCGGCAATCGATCGAAGTCAAAGCCCCTCAGGGAGTCTCCGCCGCCGATGATAAAAACTGTTTGGCCTTCCCAGGACCTATCCAGAACCGAATAACTCATCTGCCTGTTCTCCACTGGGCGGATTGTGGAATTTATCTCGACTGAAGGCCGCCGCCGGTCGGTCTGTGTCTTCCCTGACGTTCTCGATTTCGGAAATCGACACCCCTCCGACGTATGGCGACCCAAGGCCACCATAGAGAGAGTTTTGCGCCGCTTGGGTCGTCAGGATGCCAATCAGGCCCCTGTAGTGTTCATATTGCTGATTGGCCGATACCCTGACGGATTCGATCGCGGTATCGCACAACCGAGAATATTTAGCTGCCAATGATTGAGCGCAAAATATCGCCGCTGTATACTTGTCAGAAGTGGCCGCAATGGCGAAATTGATCTCAGCGTCTTGGAGCTGTTGATCATTGGTATCAGTGTCACCGATCAGAAACCGAACCGCCGCCAACGTGGAGGCTGCTGGGTCTCCGGCGTAGGTCCAGGTCATCGTTACAACTCGACGTAATGAATGTAAGCGTATCCGGCGATCGCGGTCGCGGCCCCGGAGGCCACAGAACCCGTGATGGCTTGAGTGGAGGTGAAGAGCTTAATGGTCTTGCCATTGGAGCCCGCATTGGCGATGTTGGTGAAAATCCCTGAAGAGACTCCAGTGGAGGCGGCTACGTTGGCCCCATCGATGAGCGAATCACTCAAGGTGGTCTCGTCAGTCGCCACTCCTACATCAACCGTACAGGCGGCAGAGGTCAGGGTAGTGATATTCAGGACCACCAGGTGGACATATCCGGCCACGCCGGGCGTGAAGGCAAAAACACCGCCAGCGGTCCCGACTGCCGCCAAGGCGACTTTCTTAACCTTAATGGGTCGTTTGGTCCCCGTGCTGGGCATCGCTAAATCGGCAGCCGTAACGGTTCCGGCACTCGTGATCCCTTCGGTGATGGTCAAAAGGCTAGAAGATGACCGGGCAACGGTTTTGAGGCATTCCATTATTTTCTGGACCGCATCAGATCCGGGTACTCTGTAACCGGGCATTATTTGACCTCTTTCTTTTCAGCCGACTTTTTGACAGGTTTTTCAAGTTTAACTTCAGGAGCCCCGATCAGCTCTGGTTCTGGTTCAGAAACCAACGCCGGGATATCGGGGTGATCGATGAATCGGTGATCCCACAGTTGGGTCATCCGGCGGGTATTGACCGCCAATTGTCTCCAGGGGAAATCTTGCCCGATCCCCATCGGGTGCCCGTTGGCCGTAAAGGCCTTGCGGACCACGAATGTTTTCTTTAAATCAAAATCTATTCTGGCGCGAGGGCGCATAAGACCTCCAAGGGGGAGAAGCGGGGAACAGAGTTCCCCGCTTGCTTTAAGCCACGATACTGGTAAAGAAATATCCCAGGTTTGCAGAAATGAGTTTTTGATCAAAAGCCATTTCACCTTCAACGCGGTCAGAGGCTTCTTTCTCAATTCTGAATTTTTTAATCCGAAGCCCATTAGAACCGGCGCCGAACATACCCTTCCAGGAGAAGGTATAACCACCACTGGGGGTCATCAGGCCCGGACGAGGGGCGCTGTAGACCAAGAGGGCAGTTTTGCCGGTGATGAAGGCATGACTGTTGGTCACGGTTTCAGCCGCCGAGTTGTAGATCGCCGAACCGACAAGGATTTCGTCAAGTTCAAGGATCTGGGCAACAGCTTCCTTGGAGACCATTGCGGGTCTTCCGGCGGTTTGGCCGTATTTGACCCGATCGATGATGTCGGGGTGATCAACCAATTTGTCCCAGACTTCTTGACCGAGCACCAATTTATTAGGGCGGAATCCGGTGGATTTGTGAACCACAGTCGCTCCCGCCCGAACGTCACTCAAGGGATCGGAGTTAGTGTAGTCACTCCACTGGTAGAGTTGACCAGTCGTCGGGGAAGCGGCACCGGTTTTGTCAGTCGTCCAGACGGAAGTCGTCATGAAAGAAGAGACGAATTTGGCTTCCTTCCTGATCAGCAATTTGGTCGTGACAAACTCAGTAGCTTCCATGTCGAGGTTCAACGGCACATCAGCGTTAGCGCGGATCTGATCCGGCACGTCTTTGTGCCAAGCCCAGACGTTGGCGAAATAGCTGGGGGTATTGTCGATCCGGTAATCACCTCCGGCAGATTCAGCCCCAGGGGCCCGTACACGAGCTTCATCCCGGTTGAAATCCCCACGGTCGTATGTGAAAAAACGATCGGATTGTTTGTCTACAGGGATATTAGGGAAGACCTTATCGGCGATAAAGGCATCCTGGTTTTGCAAAAACGCGACACTGATCATTGTCAGCGGGGCGTTTACGTGGACATCTGATGCGGTAGGGTTCATTCCCTAAATCTCCTCTTACTTCTAATTACGCGGTGGCGGATGCGGCTTTGGCGCGGGGGTGGAACAAGATGGCGATCACGTTACCGCTTGCGCCAGTCTCCAGAGCCTCACCGAGGATCACGTCATTGGTCGCACAAGCGACCGCTTGACCATTAGTGTCACTCGCGACGGGGTTACCTTTAGTGATCGTGCCCGCGCAGGAGACCTTGGTGATTCCGCCGACACAAACCGAGGCCGCCCGACCGGCAGCCGCAGGAGTGTTTTGCAAAACCCCAATAGCGAATAGGCCATCACCGGCGGGATCGACTTGACCGTCAGACGAGACGTCAACAAAGTAATATTGCTTGGCTGACAGATCTGCACCCGCTTCAAAGTCAACGATTTGCATATTTTGCGAAAAAGACATTCTCTTACTCTCTCCTCAGCTCTTAAACGACAGGATTCAATTTGTCGTAAAGTTTCACACCCTCATCTGAAAACAGCGCTTTCGTGTAAGCTTGCTCAAAAGTTAGGCTTGGGTTTTTATCAACAATTTCTTTCGCCATAGCGGTTAGGCGGTCCTGAGGGGCTTTTTTCTCAACAGAAGCCTTGCCGACTTCCTTAAAGGCAGAACCCAGGGACTCATTGGCGGATTTCAAAACCTGAAGGGCGTATTCTTTATTATCGCCATCGAGGCCAGCCAAGGCTTTCAACAGTTGAGCCTTTTGGACTTCATCCCCAGGGAGGTTGGGGATTTCGGCATTTGCCTGTTTGGCAAATGCATTCAATTCCAGGACTTCCTGTTGGGACTTCAGGGTTTTGGCCATTTCAAGATTTTGTTTCACAACAGCTTCAAGCTGTTTCTGAATGGTTTCCGAAAGCCCCTCTTTGGCAACTTCAGCGGCCTTGGCCTCAGCGGCCTCCTTGTCGGCGATCGCTTTAGCGACTTCCTGGGCGGCATCGGCTTGAGATTTGGCGAGTTTGTCCTCAGCGGTTTTTTGATCCGCCTGGGCCTGCTCAAGAGCTTTTTGCATTTCTTCCAAGGTCATTTTAGGGACTCCCTCATTAAATTCTGCATCTGTTTTAATTTCAGATTCCTCGATCATAGCATCCGAATCACACGATCCGTTTTTTGTCAACAGCATGTTGGCAAATTGATTTGCTCCAATGGTGACATTTGATACTTCAGTGAGGATCAGCTTGTGACATTTCTTTTTAGCTTTCATCTAATTTTTCCCATACGGCATTGCCGCCTATTGAAAACATTTTGAGGTTGCCATCCTTGATGGATTTCCAAACCTCTGAATCGTCAATCTTCACACCAATCAGCCAGCCGACCTTTTTTAGATCAATCCCTAAAACCTTCTGAAGCTCTTTAGTGAACATCATCGATTCAACAATGGTTCCGGTGGATTCACCGACGTGCATTGTTTTATTGGATCTGGAGTCCTGCATGAATTCCACAACCGCATCAGCCAAAACGTCTTCCGGGATGATGTCACCATGTTGGTCGATGACTTCTTTCCCGTCTTTCTCCACCACAGAGGCCCACCCATAGACGAGCTGTTTGTCAGTAGCGCCGGTCTTGATGATCTCCCCCTCCATCTTGAGGGTATCGGCCCAGTCGGTCCGGTAGGGCATCACTTCTTCCGCCTCGAAGGAAAGCTCAAAAGTCGGGAGCTTTACTTTAGAAAGATCAAAATTAAGTCCCACATTATAAGAGACCGTCACATGTGGCTCCCGGTATTCCGCCCAATCGAAATCCATCCCGAGGGCAATTGCCTTCGTGTTTTGTTCATCTACCTCATGGCAGGGGAAGCTCAAAACCAAGGCCTCACGGTTTGGCCCAACGAACTTCAGAGAGTAAGGGGGGTATTCGTCATTTAACCCAATCTGTACCCGGATAGGGTTAACGAGCGGTTCATACCCGGCAAAACCATCAGGGGACCTGATGACGGTACAGTGAAGGAGTTCAGCCGGGACCGGGTTGGGGATCTTATTCTCTTCCGCCCATCTGGAAAGATTCACCTCAGTGGTGGCGTCGGGTTTCATCCATGAATAGATGCCGGCCGATTCCTTCCAGGTCCGTTCAGGAGATAAAAAACCCTGCTTCTCGACGGCGATCCAAGCGGCAAAGGATCGGTGGATCTCCCCCTGGTTGGGGGCAGCCAGGTAAGCCTTGTAGAAGGCTTCACGGGCTGGCATGTTGGGGATTTGGTTAAAGTCCATCAGTCACTCAAATAATCAATTTTGTAAAATACCGTACAGCGGCATTGCACCGTCAGGGCCGCAGGGGCACGGGGATCGCCCGGATATTGGATCAGATATCCCCCAGGGGCCTTGAAGGGTTCCCGGAGCCCCACCCCGTCGGGGTTCAGAGCCGGAATCCCCCCATGGGCATGCGCGGGTCTGGTTTTCCCATCTTTAGTATAAATCCACAAACGGCGGATCCGCTTTTCCTCAACCTGGCCCTTCTCTGCCATATCTTCCCAGAGGGCCTGGCCGGACATGCTGAGGGATCGGATCGATTCCGTGCGGGCGATGACTTCAGATCTGTACTTCAGATACCGGTCCCGATACCGGGCCGTCATTCGGTCAATCTGTTCACCCTTCAGGGCCTTATCTTTTAAATTCAGAATCGTCCGATCAAACCGTTTATCCCGAAGCGCTCTGTTAAGCGCTTCGGATGGCTTGTTGATCAATGCCTGCCGGTAGTTCGATACTGCCCGATCCTGTGATGCCGTCAGGCCAATGTGATTTTTTATCTCCCTGGCGGTCTCGATGGGGTTGATCCCACCCTGGAGGGAGCGGGATACAATCTGCTCAATCGTGGTTCGGGTTTCATCCGTCAGGCCACGGATCAGGGACCTCTTATACTGATCCAGCACCCCGGTCAGTTTTGGGTTTGCCTGATCGAAATAAACATGGGTGTCGACCCGAACGCCCTGCCCGAATGGATCCCGCGCTTGCGGGAGCGCCGGAACTTCTGCCGCGATAGCCTTCCCGGAAGTAACAAAGCTTTCACTTATCTGCTCCCCAAAGGGCTGAAAGGCGGCTGAAATGTTGGTTTCACTGATCTCCCCCAGTAGGAGATCCACTCGGCCCCGGCTGAGGAGATCCGTTATCTCAGTTTCCGGGATGACGGCTTGAAGGCGATCGAGGGAAAGCAAAAATGAGGCCGCCAGTGCTTTCTCATTTGCCGATTGAACGGTCTGGAGGTTCTGGCTTTGGTCCATTTTGTTCCCCTTGTTGTAGCGCTGGAGGTGTCATCTGGTCCCGATAGGTCATGATGTCTTCCGGTTGAATCTCCTCGGGGAGATCCGCCGCCTGGCGGAGAACCTTTTCAGTCTCGATGTCACCGCCAAAGACCATCCCGGCGGAAGCGAGCTTAGAGACGTAATCACCGAGTTCAACCAAATCTTGAGGGGCAATCTGTCCCGGGGTGAAGATCGGCAAAAAGATCGGATCAAACCCATTGATCCTCCACAACTTCGGCAGGAGATCGCGGTTAATGGTGTCGGCAATCCCCTTGACCATGCCCTCAATGGCCTTAATGAAAAGCTGAGTCTTTGATTTCGAGAGCGCAAAGGACCCCGCGTCAGTTGAGCCAAGCATGATAAAGTCAGCTAAAAAGGTTGTCGCGATCGCGCGATTGTACCGGAGGATAGTGTCATTAGTGTTAATCGCCCGTGAGCCGCCAGAGGTGATAAGGCTGACGTCAACCATTGGGGTGCTGCTCAAACTCCCATCTTCATTGGACCACAGATCGGAGGGGATCACGATCCCGCCTTGCTCGTTAAACTTCATGTCCCGAGCCATCTTTTTATAAAGCGCCAAGGCGGCGGAATTGATCGGATTGGTGATGATCTCCGACGGGATGCGGATAACCGGCAAGCCAGCCAGATCCCGCTCAATCCCGATTGCCTCGGTCCATTCAATATTCTTTTTAAAGTACCAAGGCCGGTAGCAGTTTCTCAGAAGGGATCGGCCTTCTGGGTTGTCCTTACGGGACGTGGTGCGGAACAGGATAGCCTTCTCCATGGGGATATAGATATTAGGGGCGCCATTGGGGTCTTGTTGATAAAATCCCAAGATATCCCCATTGGGTGCCCGTTCCCATCGGTCGATACTTTCTTGACCCCGAGGGGCGAGTTTGTGGAGGCCGATCCGGCCATCTGAATAATTGCTCGCCGCCATCCCGGCAGCAGGGCTTAACCCGTCCCGGCGCTTATAGACGGTTTCAAAGACCGAAAATCCAAAAACATTCTGAGTCAAGACCTCTGCCAAGAATTCACTCAAAGGTTGGTCCATATCGGATAAACACTCATCGGTGAACTCCGCATATTCGCCCGACGTGTCGGCCCCGCTGGGGCTAGACTTCCAATCGATGGCCTGAATGAGCCGCTCAATTCCGTTCAGGACGGCGCCGATGACGTCATCGTTATCAGCCATCTCACGATAAGTCTTTCGGCCACGGTCGCCCTGAAGTTCTGGGACAAATTCCTCCCAGATATACCCATTGGCGATCCTCAGACCCGTAACGCCCATTTGGGCCGTCGGGTCAATCGGAGGGGTTGCCTCGACCGGTTGGGCTGGCTTTGGTTTAAAGAAAGACATAATATCCATGAATCTATTCTATCTCGCGTATGGGTTGTAATGGGTCAGACCACTCTGGAGATCATTGTCCCGAAGCGCCCTAGGGGCCTGCTGTTCATTCCCGGTCGTGATAGGGCCACAGGTGATCGCTTTTGGCTGACGGGACCATTTCATGATACGGCTCAAATATTGCGACATCGCGTCAACGTCATCATCATGAGTCACGTTGGGGAAATTGCACCAGTTCGCCACCGTGGCCTTTACCCATGGCTTGTTCCTGGGGACAAAGACCTTTCCGGCCTCAAAGTACGTTGAGACAAAATTGACCCGTTCGGTCTTGCTCATCCCCATGTTCTTGCCGGGCATCATGGCGATCACCGGGATGGCGGAATCGGCCCGCATGTCCTGAATGAGCTGTTGCCCTGAGGCCTTATCCTCAATGAGGGCCTCCAGGGCGGGGTATTGTCTCCATTGGTCCCTGAAGGTCTTCTTAAGCTCCGGGTATGGCATCTTACGCTTAACCTGCTCAACCAGATAATGCCCATTGTCGCACTCGGCCCAGAGCTGACCGACTGAATAGTCATTCTCCTGTTTTTCCTTGATCGCGGTGTCCCAGGACCACCGGAAAGCCTTCACGGGCGGAAGCTCATCCCAGTATTGGATCCATTCCGGTAAGAGGATACCCTTGCCGGGGCTGACATTCCAGTTTCCCCCCAGGAGTTGCTCTCGGTCGATTCTCGGCAGGGCCATCAGGTTAGCGAGATAGCCGGGATCTTTTTCCATCAGGATCTTATTGTCATAAATGGAGGCCGCGATAAAGGTGAAGGACTTGGGAAGCGTTGGAAGTTCTGGGGTTGAGGGATACTTTTCCAAAAGTTCTTCAGCAGTGTCGCCCCAGAGGAATTCGTCTTCTCTGACGATGAACCACCGGATTTTACCCGACCGCTCTGGAATCGGCAGGCCATCTTCGCCGATCCACCAATCAATCAACTCCCTGACAAATGAATCCGAATCAGGGTTGCAGGTGGCCCGGATGTAAGGTTTGACCCCACAGGTGGAGCGATTCCGAGAAAACATATAGAAGAATTGCCCCCGGGTGAAGTGGGTCAACTCATCGAAACCCATCATGGGCAGCTCAGACCCCTGATAGGACAGCTTGTCCTTCTCGTGCTCCATATGGGCGAAGGTCACGCTTGCCCCGCTGGGGAAAGTCCACTGAAGCTTGGAGATCAAGGGCTTCCCGCCCAGTTGGGGAAACATGGCTTGGCTCTGATCCCAGAGTGAACCTTGTTTTTTGATCTGTGGAGAGGTCCTGCGGAATATGACAGCGCCGAAGTTGGGGTTATCGGTGTTGCGAAATGACTCAGCGAGAAGGCTCCAGGATTTTCCACCCCCCGCCGCCCCGCCATAAATGGCTACGTCAGCGGATGTTGACAAGAATAACTCCTGCGGGCCTGGCTGAGGGGACATCTCTATAGTCAAAATAGCCTCACTTGTTGAGCCTCTGAGATAAGGTTTTTCCAGCTTTAGGCTTCTGTTGTTCAAAAACGCTCGATAGTTCCAAGAATTCCTTCAACCCCGGCAAGGTCTTAGCGGGCTCTTCCAGAGCCTTACAGAATTTTTCCCACGCCTCTGCGTCTAACCTTGCCTCGCTCACAATACCCTCAGATGGCTTTCTTTTTTTTTGTAAAAATCACAATTCCTGACCCCGAAGGCATCGTCAATAAAGACCACCTGGGTCACTAGGGCCTCCAGGAGGGGGCAGAGAGGCTCCTCCTCTGTTCTTTTTCCGCCATTCGTGCAGGTCCCGCACTGGTCATCTTTTTCGATACAGATTTGGCCATTATCGCCCAAAAACATCAGCCCCTCCAGCGGTTACCAGAAATGAAAAATATAGTCGTCGCCCCCGAGGGGTACATCCCGACATGAGCTTTGGCCCAAGTACTATAGCCCATGTTATACCCGAGATTGTATTGACTTGACGTCCCGGCCTGGATGGCTCGGTTCTTCTTTCCTGGTCCGTGGCCGTGGCCCCCTGAGGCGGCCCTGCCGGTCTTGGCCATCCCGGCCAGACTCCCCCGGGAACCATTGACGCCCTTGTCGAAGTGTTGGTTAAAATCCACCCCAAGGATTTCTACTTTTTCAGATCTGTCATGAAAGATGACACTTTCGGGATTTCGGATTCGTGATTCCATATAAAGCTTCAGCGGATGGGGGATAGAGATCTCCATTCCCCGGCAGGTGATCCCCTGGAGGACTTGAAGATTTAGCTCGTGATAGATCAGGGCATTCTCGGGATCCTGCCTGATATCGGCTTCTTTGAGCCACCGCTGAAGGGCGTCATTGTGGTTTGAGGGGACGATGTGGTAAATCGTATCGGGTCGATTCAGGCAATCAGAAAAGAAGTCCACCAGCCGGGTAAGCTCATCATCGACTGAATTTAGCCCCCAGTGGTGCTTGGCGAAGTTCAGATGAACATCCCCCCGGTGGTGGTGATTGGCTGAGAAGAAGTCCAAGACGTCATGATGGAATTCATGCTCGGGGTTCAGGACCTCAGTGATGGATCCCGCCCCCCAGGTGGCGGCCTTCACGCCTGGATCGATAAAGTCCAAATGGGTATCCCCGCAACTTAACGCCTTGAGGCGATGCTGCCCAGTAGTGCCATCAGGAGAATAGTAGCTATCAAGATCGTAGAATCCCCCATGGGGGTCGGCCTCAATATTCCTTAACCAGAAGTCTTCTCCATCTCGCTCCACCACCACGGCCCCACAGGCATGGCGGGCTGTGGCCTTCATGCCTGCGACTGATTCACTGTAGCGGGATTCCGTCACGGCGCCGGTGGTCATGAAGATCCGGGGGTTGTCCCCGACAGGGCGGGCGGCGGTTTTAGTCTCGATCGTGGGGTGGCCGATGACAAAGCTCCTCTGGGGGTCCAGGATATCCAGACCCGCCAGGGGGCTGGCGGCGGTGGCCTGGATGAAGGAATTGCCCATGATAGTCAACAAACCATTCACCTCGAATGAGTCAAGATGGATGTCATCCCGGAGTTCTCTGGCCCACCAGGTGGCTCCATCCTGCTTGGCCAAGTAGGCGGAAACGTTCTTATACCGGATGGGGATCACGAGGAGCTTTGCCCCCCGGTGCTGGCAGTATTGGCGCAAGCTGGCCAGAAATGGCTCATTAATGGCGGTATTGTTAATCGCGCAAGTGACGATGAAGATTGATTTTTCATTATTGACAATGGGGGTCTGGACGCCCGGGGAGCTGAGTCGGGTTTTCTTCTTTATATTTAATTCTGAAATCCAATCGAAAAAAGTAGACTTTGCGACGCCGAGGAGCTTGGCGGCCTTTCTGACAGACCCGGCTCTCTCTAGAGCCTCGATGATTTCGCCAGTAGGAGGTTTAGCCGTTTTTGGACTTGACATTTAAAATCCTCATGCTACCCATGGCACAATAGTATCATTTTAAAAACAAACGATCAAAGGATTGACAAATATAGAATGTGATGTAAGATATATTTAACTGAACGGTTGGTGGGCTGATTAATACCAGTAAGCCAATCAGTAAATCCTGCTCTTGAGTCGAAAAGGGATCGCCCCGTGCCTTCAGGGGGTATCGTTTCTGAAGGCGCCAGTCTTGGCTGATTGACTCTCGCGCCGGTTTACGCCGGAATCTGATGAAAGAAGCCGAAGTCCCTTGGCTAGGGGGACTTGATACCCTAGCCACCTTTTACTTTGGCGTCTGGACCTTGTAACTCCCGACAAGAGTAAATGCCGGCTTTTCTTTATTCTTCATACCTTGTCCCCCGGCAGGACCGACAGACTATCCAGATCTCCATCCCGGCGGGCCAGTGCTGAAGCTCCCAGGCCGACAGGAGATCAGCCGGGACACACAAGACCTCAAGGATCTTGCCCCGCCCACCGCAGTCCTGACACCGTCTGGCCTCAACGTTTTTTCGCATCCTTCTTGGCCTTCTGGTTTGCAACTTTTGCCGCCTTCTTGGCTTTATTGATCGCCTCAGTCCCGTTCGCCTTATAGGCCTTACACTTCTCCTTGTTCCGGCCCTTTTTCGCATTGCCCGCCATTGTTGGATCTCCCATTGTCGGGCAGATACAGGGTTACCCTGGTGGCCCCGTCTCCGCCGGTTTCTGTCACTTCATGTTTTTCAGACCAGTTAGCCCGGTTCTTCATGTTGAGTTCCCAAACCTTGGTGTTGAAATTTTTGATCTTGCCAAACATGGCATTCATCCCGGCGTTCTCCATCATTAGAAGATACTCTGCTTCCCCGAACTCTTTTGCCTCGGCGAATTCGGGGACAATTTTCAACCAATTGTGCATTGTCGCCATCTTGACGCGAATCACAGCGGCGAAGGATGAGAAAGATTTACCTTTCTTCATATGCTCAATGAGCTGTTCCGCATATTCGCGCCTGTAAGTATATGGCTTCGTGGGTGGCATTTTGCCTCCTAGAGAAACGCGGGCCTAAACCCGCGAGGAACAACAGTGGAAAGGAAAGGACACAATTCTATTATAAATCCTCGCTGACACTCTGCCAGCCTTCATCCCAAGCCCGATGCTCACTGCTAGCCTCCGGGTAGGGGTTCCAAACCCTTTGGGCGTTATGTTCGCTTCGGCTGACATAACCTTCCCGGTGGGCTTTGGCGATCGGGTCGGGGCCGGTGGCCTTGATCTCAGGAGTCTCTTCACCCATGAGCATTTTTTCAAACCCCACCATGGAAACCTGAAAGTCGCCATCATCTCTCATCTGGTCCAGGAGGGTGATGATGATGTCTGTGGCGTACATGGTTTTGGGCATTTTTTCAAGATCGGGTTTCATCATCCATCCTTTCGGGGCCGACTCATTATAGAGTCAGCTAAAATACTAACATCCTTTTGCATCTCGACCAAGTGCGTCGATAGCTTAATCGCCTGCTTGGTGTGGGGGCCGATCTGTTCCTCAAGCTCCCTTATTCGGATCAATAGAGCCCCCAGGCGAGACGTCAAAGCCACTAACCAAATAATGACAATCCACTCAAACACTCAAGGCCTCCTTCCGGCCCAGGAGGTTATAACATTCTTCCCGCTCGGTTCCTTGGGGCCACGGAGACAGCTTCCTGAAAGATTGGCCTTTCTTGATATTGTAAACCGTTGATGCCGATATCCCGGTTAATTTTGCAATTGTCTTATGATCGGAAGTAACTTCCAGAAGCGTCTTGACATTTCGGGCGAGATTCTCATCCAGGCGTTTTTCGATAAAACTGCGTTCCCGATGGGGAGCATTAGTGCATTTTTGCGGTTTCATCCCAACCCTGTAGAGTGTTCCGCCATACCGGCGATCCTCTTTAATGTAATTGACAAAATCAATGCGACATTGCCCTATTGGGGGAATGGTGTAAATCTTGGCCCCATTCTGGCTAACTGAAGTCACCCCAGGGCAGATCTTCCAAAAGAATTTACTGAAAGGAGTCTGACCGATTGGTGAAGTGATCCCAGTTTGGGACTTGTGGGCATAATCAGCATACAGGTTTTGAAAGGATACTTTAGAGCCGAAAATAGGATCCAAGTCATTGTTCAATAATGATTCCCACCATGATTTTACGCCAGAATAAGTTAAGGTGATGTCTGATAATGCCCCAGATGTGCAATTTATTTTCATAAGAGGCGCTGTAATCTTCCTATTCTCAAGGGACTCCTCAAGGCCTTGAAAGATTTGACTCTTGAGGGCTTCCTGAATCCGATCTTTTTCGCTGCTCATGCGATCATCGAGATACGATGAATATTTTTCAAATTTTTCATTTATTTTTGCGTCAATCTTTTTGTCAATTGCTTCCCAGATTTTATCCCATGGAAAGATCATTCATTTTCTCCTTCAACTGTTCTGCTCTCTGCTTTAATTTCTCTAGTGCGGGGCCGGAGGCCAGCATGGCATCACCTGAAAGTCGGCCTTCCTCACGGGCCTCCAGGATATCGCAATAGGTCTCCCGCAAGAGACGTAAATATTCATTATCGTTCATTTGTCCAGTATTGCACATATGGGAATGTTATGCAACAATAGCGGCAATGGTAAGTTTGGGAGTAAAAATGAAAAACCACGCGGAAATTTATCAAGCACTTTTGGATGGAAAAAAATTGACGTTCTCTCAAAAATCCTACGTCTGGCTCGAAGACGGAACCCTTGTCAATCAGGCCGGCAACTGCCCAGAGAGCAACTTTTTATTCCCGGAAGACTGGGAAATCTACAAAGAGCCCAAAAAGAGCCTGACTTATGAGGAAGCGATTGCTTGCCGAAAGGTGAGGATCGTGTGGCCGAATGGGTGTGGGCAGGTTGTGGACCGCAATTCTGGAATGGATTGGGCGCTGACTCGCTTTGACCTTGCCGAGCGCCGTGGGTATTTGATGGAGGAGGAGGTGGAGTGATAATCTGTGATTTTTGCTTTAAATCGCAGTACGCAGTCAAACTGCTTATAGCAGGGCCAAATGTGATGATTTGCAATGCATGTGTGGATATTTGCAATGAAGTTGTGGCGGAACACGCCAAGGAAGGGACGAAAACCAATGACTGACAAGATGACGCCGGAAGAAGATTATCAACATTGGCTTGAAAGTCTGTCTGGTTCAGATCTTCATGAGGACTGCTATTTTGTGACAAGTGACGAGATTTTGGAGCTAGATACAATCATCGTCAATGAACGCGCCCAGGCCGTGGAGGAGTATCGACAAGATCTAATCCGTCGTGGCATTAGTGCGCTAGAGGACACAGATCGCAATCCTGCAATGATCCTCGTACTAGAGATCTATCGCGCCTTTGGCTGGCAAGGTGGCACAATCCATCAAGTGATCGCCGAGATAAAAAGGCTTCGTGAGGTGGGAAAAGGCCACCAGTGGCAGCCGATTGAGACCGCGCCGAAAGATACCAGCCAATATATACTTGCCTCCAGAACAACCGGAAGAGCATACTGGATTGTGTTTTGGCACCCAATGAAGGACGGCTGGTTTATCCCTGGGGCAAATACAAGCGTTTGTCCCACCCACTGGATGCCGCTGCCAGAGCCGCCACAGAGTCAGATGAAGGAGGGGATCTAATGCCTTTTTACGAGTTACCCGGCCCAAAGGTTGTTGAAAAGTACACTGAATATCTTCGTATAGCAAAGGCAGACCCAAATGGTGAATGGAATTCAAATGAATATTGGATGAGTTGTGGCTTTAAGGCCGCCTGCACAATGTTTTTTGGCACTGTGTACGCTGGCTCTCTTATAATGCAGTCCGATAGTTTGCTTGAGGAGGAGACAGCCCAGGCCGTCCAGACCTTCCCTGAGGCCTACGAGGGCGCCAAGGCCAGACAGCCACTAGTGGGCGAGATTCTGCAACTTTCCCCGATTCCGGGAAAGTTGGATGTGCCACGCTTCTCCAGCACAGATGAGCCGGGGGTGTAGGCGGATGAAGGTACTTGTTGGCTGCGAATTCAGTGGGATTGTGCGGGACGCCTTTCTGATGGCTGGTCACGAGGCTGTATCCTGCGACCTTCTTCCCACGGAAAGCCCAGGGCCTCACATTCAAGGTAATATTCTGGATCATTTGGATGACGGGTGGGACCTAGGCATTTTCCACCCGCCTTGCACCTACTTATCGAATAGCGGGGTCCGCTGGCTGCATTCCGACCCGAAGCGGTGGGAACTTATGGCCGATGCGGCTCATTTTTTCAACACGATCTTGTCCGCTAATATCCCCTCGATCTGTGTCGAAAACCCGATCCAACATAAATACGCGCGGGCGCTTATCCCATTGTATCAACAGATCATACACCCGTGGCAGTACGGACACCCGGAATCAAAGACGACTTGTCTTTGGCTTAAGAACCTACACCCCTTAGTGACAACAAGAATCATGGAGGAGCGGGAACAAAGGCTTTGGAAGCTGCCGCCCAGCCTAACCCGCTGGAAGAAGCGCAGTGTTACTTATGCCGGAATCGCTCAGGCGATGGCAGAGCAATGGAGCAAGTATGCATAATAATAAATTTTTACAACGGGCAATGCCGCAAAAATTGATTGAACAGAAGGAGGACCCCCAACCGTGACCAAATTTAGCGCCCACCTGGATCGCGTATCAGCCATTGTGGACAAGTGGCCCGAATGGAAACGTAATATTTTTGGAGGAAACGAGAAAAATGACACATTTATTTTGGGAATCCTATGAGTCCGAAATAAGCCCTGAAGGCTATCGTATTGTGCAACTGGAGGGCGAGGTTGAGCGGCTGAAGGAAAGCGTAAAGTGGTATGACAGCCATTTAAGCGCCGTCAATGTGGTTTTTTTATCCAAAAGGGGGCGGGTAGTTGCGTCTATTTTCTGAGATGCTGGTACACCCTCGTCCAGGCCTACTGGGACGTCAGGCAGGGACACGAGCGGGCAAAGCTTTGGCAACGTATTGGTAAGGATTTGAAGGAAAAGAACAAAAATGCTGACAAATGAGGAATTAAATGCGATTCACAAGCGCTACCCGTTTAATCAGGATGGGGATATCTGGCATTTGCTGGCCCACATCACCGAGCAGCAGGAGGCCATTGAGAAGCTGCGGGAGGCGCTGAAGTGGTACGACTTTAAAGACATTCCGGGCAAAGAGAGCTATGATCAGTGGAAAAATAGGACTAAAGTCAAAGCGGGAGAGATTGCGGAAACGGCCCTCGCCACCCCCATCGCCCAAAAGGCCCAAGCGGAGGCGAGGGTGCTGGAAGCGGCGAAGGGGATGGTGGCGGAGATGGAAAGACGCGGGATTGACACGCACGGGGAGAGTTTCAATCCTCTTTATCGGCATATTGTTGATGCCGTCGAAGCCCTCCGGGCGCTGGAAGGGGGCGGTAGATGCTTTGGATAAATCAGATTTTTTGTAAGCACAAATGGGAATACAGGGGTGAATGGAAAAACTTCTTCGGGGCCACAGCAACACGATACCAATGCAAACATTGCAAAAAAATCATTCACGAGGAGGGATAGAAATGCTGTTGAGACTCCTTAAATTCTTGATTGGCTGGGAACCTTGCCGACATCAATATGAAAAGGTGGCAAATGTTTTTGAGGATGGTGATTACACCCTTCCCATACATATCAAATATCGCTGTGTCCATTGTTGCAAAGTCAAAAAAGTTTAGGGAAGGATTAAAAAATGCTGACAAATGAGGAATTGCAGGCGATAGCCGAGCTTGAGGAAAGAGCCACTAAAGGGCCTTGGTTTATAAAAACCGACTCCTGTGATTGTGGAGACGGCTATGGATGCTCTCACAGGGCGTGGGGCTATGAGCTTTATCGTGTAGATCCAGAACCAGATCCCGAATGGGGAGACATGGAAACAAAAGCCCGCCAATGCCTTTCCGGTCTATATCAGCGTCCGGTTGCTGAAGATATTATAATAAGCGTTGATGATGGTGAATTCTGTGCCACCGCCCGCACAAACATCCCCGCGCTCCTGGCCCACATCACCGAGCAGGCGGAGACCATTGGGAAGCTGAGGGACGTAATCAGAAAATCTACCACCTATCGATACCAGACGTGTGATGGCACTTGGTGTACAGGGTGCTGGAAAGACTTGGCACGCGATACCCTCGCCGAAACAGCCGCGTTTGAGACCAACAATGTTTAAAAAAGCTAAAATAGATCTCAACACTTATCTGATCGCTGATCTCCATCTCGGCCATAAGGGAATTATCAAATTTTCCAGAACTGAATTCGAGACCCTCGACCAGCACCACGCGGCCATTGTTGAGAGATGGAACTCAGTCGTTTGCCCCAATGACAAAATACTGATCCTGGGCGATCTAGCGTTTACGATCCCTGAGCTTGAAATCCTCCATGACCTGAAAGGGAGCAAGATCCTCGTCATGGGGAACCATGACCTTAACAGCGCCTCCAGGTATTTGAAGTATGTCGATGACATCGGAGGCGCAGTCAACTGCACCATAGGGGATAAACGGCTGATCTTCACCCATATCCCGATTCACCCAAATTGCATGCGATGGGATCTCAATATTCACGGCCACCTCCATGGGGGGCAGATTTTGGATCATACGCAAGTGGACAAGCCAAGGGATTTGCGATATTATTGCGTAAGTTGGGAGATCCTAAACGGATATCCCGTGAAGTTAGGAACAGTACTGGAAAGGATTGATAATGAAAATCACCATCCCGGCGGAATTAATCCCCAAGAGCATTGAAATTCAATGCAACCCGGATGGGTCCCTCTCTCCACTGGTGACAATAAGATTTGCCATCTCGCCACAACGGGAAGGCGTCTCTGGGAGAGAAAGTATCTACACTTATTCAAATTTCATTTCTGCCGCCCTGGTGGGGAGGCTCGTTGAAGAAATCACCCAAGGGGTTGAGGAGAAGCTCATAAAAGATCTTTCAGAAGACCTGGGGGAGGAATGAGCCATCCTGAGCCGAGAATCAATATAGCGCCCCTCAGGGATGCCGGTTATACCTTTATTTTGCGCCAGAGCAACACGGATGGACACTGGAAGTATAAAAACGGCCCCCTGATGAGTACTGCCAATGCCCTGAAGGACCTAGAGAAGAGGAAAATTGCTATCCATAGCCGCAAAGTTATGAAGCGACCCGCCTGGGAGGGGATTTAACCAGCAGGGAGGATAATGGAGGAAGCAATGTCGTTTTCCCGAGGTAACCATGGTCAGCGCCATTTATGTCTTCACCGGTGATCGGACCACCTATGTCTACCTCCCCCAGAGGGGGCTGCCCAACGGGGCTGCGTTGGCGGAATGGGTTTTCAGATACCTACATGAATATTACTATTTATTTACTTTATAGATCCATGGTGGATAACATGGAGGGTTAGGGATTATTGACACCAGGTGGAATTTTAGATAAAATTACGTAATATCAGCAGAAGGAAACAGCAGTGAATTATAAAGAATTTATCACCCTGGCCAGTCAGGGGAAAAAGCTCCGAGATAAAACTTGGGGTAAGGAACTGTGGATCCAGATGAGGGATGATGGGACTTTTATCAGCTCGGACGGTCGGGCAATGCACTATCAGGCTGGGGCAGACGTTTCTGAATTTGAGATCTTTATCGAGCCCGTGACCTTTGAGGCATGTCTGGCTGCGCAAAGTGTCAATATTATATTTCCCGGCGGAAACGGATCTTCTGATGATAGCTATACTCAATCAGGCGGTTGGACCCTCCAGGAGCTTTCAGTTTTTGATCTCGCCATCCGGTATGGTTGGGAAATCGAACTCTCATGATCGCCATCCCCGACATTCATGGCCGCTATGATCGCCTTCAGGCCATTCTGAAACTGTTAAAAGAGGCCGGAAAGGCCGATCCCAAAAATATGATCTTCCTCGGGGATTATGTAGACCGAGGCCCGGAGTCGGCCCAAGTGGTCTCGACCCTGCGGGAGTTTCAGCGCCAAGGGGCTATTGTCCTTAAGGGCAATCATGAGGGGCTGATGTGTGATGCGGTTTTAAAGGGCCACTTTGAAGCAACTTCCCTTTGGGAGATGAACGGCGGGGGTGAGACAAGGCGATCCTATCATGCGACCTATCAGGACCCCAGCGCAGCCCTGAGGTATGATGCCAAGTGGCTGCAGGATCTGCCGCTCTATCACGAGAACGAAACGGAGTTCTTCTCTCACGCGCCCCTGCCACCGCTGTTAGAAAAATCTTCTCAATTCCCAGATTGGCGCTTGGCGCTCCTGAATGAGCAGATTATGACCTGGAGCTACTTCCAGCCAGAGAATGCCGCCTTCAAGGTGCCGGGCAAGGATGCCTATTGCGGCCACGTCCACGCCCTCCGGGCCAATATCTGGTTACCTCGCTTTTATGAACGCTATGCCTACCTGGATGCCGGGTGCGGTTGCCTCCCTGATGCTAAACTGGTGGCTTTCGATACTGAAGAAAAGAGACTTTATGTTGATGACCTGGAGAAACAATATGGAACCTTTGAGTAAAGACAAAGAACTAGCGGAAGACTGGCGGGAGCTGGCGGAGGCTTTTCTAAAATTGCAGGATGTGGCCCAGAGGATGGTACCATTAGTGGTCGATCATGCTGAGGACCTGAAAAAGCGCCTTGCCCACAAGAGCGCCTCTTGGTCTGCCCTGAAGCACAAGGGCAAGAATCAGCGGCACGAGCTGGATCGTCAGCAAAGGAGGCTCCAGAAGCAAAAGCGAAAAATCGAGGAATTGACCCTTGAGAACCAAGGATTGAAACAGCTCATCACCATTAGGGCGATGGACAGTATGGGCTATAAAGTTGCCGAGGCTTTTTCACCGGACTCTGGCAGGTCCCCTGAAGGCATTGACGATTGAAAGACGACATTGCAGCCGCCATGGAGATTGTCCTGAAGGGGGGCGGAAGTATCCCGACATTGCTCTTTATCCCCGGGCACGGATTCTTGGACGCTCAGGGGATCCGGGATCTCCTGATGGGGCTCAATGATTCTTCTTTAGATTTTCTCAAAAAACTCCAAACCTGTCACCCAGTAAGGGTTTTCAAAGGCAAGTCTCAGCCGATCCCCGGCGGCGGCTTCGGGGGAAGGTTAAAGCTCAACCGCCTCAGCGACAAAAAGGATCCCTGACGTCAAGGCCCCAGAGGACTGGATGACCAACGCAGCAGCGGATTCGGTGGCGAGGATGAAGCTATCGACGTCCCCACAGGGGACCGAAACCTGTAGGCCATCATTGGCGGCCAGCTCAGGGATGCAGAGCGTGGTGGAGCCGCTTTTGAACGTAATGTTCATCGCGGTGCCATCGCTGATCCAGGCTCCGACGAGAAAGATTTTAGCAACCCCGGTGGGGGTTCGGATGGTCAGATCTGCCCCGGTGGTGTCGATAACGACTTTATACCCGTAGACGGTGGCCTTGCCCCGGCGGGTAATGGTGCTGACGAGTGTTGCTGAATTGGCCATAAGGATCTCCCTGTCTGTTTATTTGATCATAAGCCATGGATCTGCTATGATGACTCCACCATAGCTAAACCTTTATCCTTATCTGGCCGCAAGAAATTGTGGCTTTTCTTTGTGAATCCTCATTTGACTGTCATTTGATTCTGGTATTATAATTGTATACCAGAAAGGGAAAGAGGAACGACAGATGAACAGCCCGAAAACGAAACCAGAACGCCTTCAAGAAGAACTTGAACTTTCCCTGGATGTCCTTGACTCACTCCAGGAGAAAATTGCCGCAATGCGGATCCTCTTGGAAACCGGCAAGGCTGATCAGTATGCTGGCCGAGAGCTTCGATTCGCTGAAGCGTCCCTGCCGGGGGCTGAGTATGATATCCGGCGGTTTCAAGAAGCGATTGCCCTTTCAGCTTAGGCTGAAGGGCTCGCCGTTGCGGGTGATCGGGAGGGTGGGGTAAACTCTTCTAACTTTATAGAGCATCTCATCACACGCCTGCGGGCTGCCAGAACCAACAATGAGCTGGTGTGTGCCTATGTCAAAAATATCACCCGGTTGACAAAATCCAGTTTCAGGCGCCTGTGGGGGCGGGGCCATTGGAGCTTCCAACTCCTCAACGGATTCCCCCAAGTCCAGATCGGGGAAATTGATCTCATCCAGCAATTCTGAAAGATCTATATCCTCCACGAAGGCGTCAAAGCTCTCCTGGGTGATGGTGCCGTGCTCGCTTGATGCCTGGAGGACCAGGGCCTTCGCGCCTTCGATGGACTCGGCCCATATCTCGACAACCGGGAGGTCTGGCACGGTATAACCTTCGGCCTCTAGTTCCGCCAAGGCCTTGCAGCGCCCAGCGCCGTCGATGATGAGGCGGTGATCGGCCCAGACGTAGAAAGGAAAGCAGAATCCACGGTTGACTATTGCGTTTTTGAGTTTTGAGATATCTCGGTCCTCAACGGCCTTGAGGGTATTGGCCTCGAAGGTCTTCAGCTCCCCCCAGGAGAGGGTTGGAACGTTTTGGACCTGAATGGGGAAGGTCTTTTGTTTCTTGGCCATGTGTGTCTCCAATTAGGAAGTTCCTAATTGGATTTTACTTGCCAGATGGGCGAAGTTATGTAACAATTGGAATATGAAACAATTCCTTTCCAACCGGCAAAAATCCCGCACCCCGAGAGGTGGCGGCTTTTGGTGCGTGAATTGTGATCGATGTATCGTTTCAGCGGGGCAGAGATGTCCTGTCTGTAGAGTCAGAAACGGAAAAAAGAGAGATAAGCCTTGAAGATAATCGTTTGTGGCGGCAGAAATTACACCGATAAGTCTTTTGTCTTTGAGTGCCTGGATGAGCTGAACGCGACAGGATTTATTGATCAGATCATTAATGGCGGAGCCAATGGCGCTGACGCCTGGGCCGAACTATGGGCAAAAGAACGGGGCAAGGATTGTGTCACTATCCCGGCCAATTGGCTAAAATTTGGCAACCAAGCCGGGCCAATCAGAAACGCGCAAATGATCCAAATGAAGCCGGATCTCGTGGTGGCGTTCCCAGGGGGTAAGGGCACGGCCAACATGGCCCGGCAGGCAGTCTCGGCAGGTATAGAAGTCTGGAAAATGGAAAGGGATAAAAGTGACTGAACCTTACAATTCCCATAAAGCTGGTAAAGATTTGGCCGCCAAGGTTAGGCCCTTATTCCGGGCGGGCCTTCTTGGCAGCCATGGAATCTTTCCCGGCTACAAGAATTATCTTTTGGTTCGATAACTGATAATCCTCATACAATTCCATAAATCGTTTTAGTATAATAACCATATACCAGACAACAGAGGAACGCTCAATGATTCTTTACGCCGGAACCCTGCACCAAACCCCCGCCATCAGCTCTACTGATGCCCAACCGTGCCCGCACTGCGAAGGTTCCGGGGTCATCTGGGGCGGGGAAGATGACCTGACCTGCCTGGACTGTGATGGCTTGGGCCATCGGGTGGTGGAGCTGTGAAGGTCGTAATTTCTGAATGTCATGGGGGCTTTGGGTTGTCTGAGGCCGCCCAGATGTGGATCGCGGAAAAGGGATTGAACCCTGATGCCCTCTTGGCCCAGTGGACCGCTGGGGAGCTGCGGGGGCTCCAGGTCCTAGTTGATTGCGTGGAAGCCCTTGGGGAGCGGGTCAACACCTCTTTCTCAAAGCTCTCCGTGATAGAGATCCCCGAGGGGGTGGATTTTGAGATACTGGATTACGACGGCTGGGAGTGGGTGGCGGAACGCCATCGGCGGTGGCCTGGATGACTTGGTTTGAGGCTTTTCTCTGGACCCTTGCTGGGATCTGGATTGCAGAAAATTTAACAAAAAGAAAGGAAACAAAATGCAAACAATGAGTTTTGAAATTCCCCTCGGGAGTGACGTTCAGGATGTCGTGACCGGCTTTAAGGGGCGGATTGATTCGGTTTGCCTGTGTCTAAATGGCTGCATCCGCTACAGTGTGACGCCGATGGTCAAAGATGGCGGCATCGGGGAGGGCTATTGGTTTGACTCCCAGAGGATCGAACTCCTCGGACCAGGCATTAACGCCACCAAGCCCCAAGAGCAAACGGGGACCGGTGGGCCGATGACACGGAGCCTAATGGAAAAATCAGCCCGGGGGTGAGAATATGATAATACTCATAGAACTCCCTTATGGATTCTGGTATTATAATTGTATACCAGAAAGGGAAAGAGGAACGCCCAGTGAACGCCATCGAAACTGCCCAAGCCATCATCGCCAAAGCCCAAGCCACCCTGGCAGATCCCAGTGCTGAACGCGCCAAAGGCGAGGCTTATGTGGACGCCTTGGCGGCTTCGGGAAATCAAGTCAACCAAGCCCTGGCGGCTGGGCTTGACCGGCACCACAGCGCCAATATCATCGCCCAAACGGATTTTGAATTTGATCGCCGGGACGCCTTCGGGCCTAAAGGAACCGTTCAAGATAGCCGAGAAAACCGCATTGAAGCGGCTGACCTCTTGGACGCCTTCGAAGAGGAAATGGGCTGGTAAAAAAATAAATATACCGATCGGTAGATTAATTTCTACCATAATAGAAGTATAAACTATGCCATAAGTATATACTATTGAGTTAATATGTAAAGGGGAAGTCATGCCAAAAAACAACCCAGAGCCCAGGACGGCGCACATCTTCTCAATTCCGGATCGTGAATTTCAAGCCCTCAAGAGCTTGGCCGCCCAGGCGGGGGTTTCGATTGCTCAATACTGTGAGGACCTAATCATGCTCAATCCCGATATTGAGATTGAGAGAAAAGAAAAGTGCAAAAACAGAAATATCAACATGTCGGCCACCACCTGGGCGCGGCTCAAAGAGCGGGGAGACCAACTTGGAGTTTCGGCTTGCTCGGTCCTGAGGGGGTTAATCGGCCCAGCGGCCTTGGTGGATGTCAGATTCATGCAGAATGGTATTCATGTTGTGGCCTCCCCGATGGTCAAGAAGGTGGTCTATAACGCCCCAGGGGGGTAGATAAAGTCACCTGGAAGGCGAACCTAGACCCCTTAACTGGACCTCAGAAACCATTGCGCGGGCTCCCGCTCCCCCAAATGACACCAGGATACAAGCCAGACATTTGGATGATGGGGGAAGCTTATCCTTCTTTGGAATAATTTTATTTACACAATACCCCTTAGCGAGCGCCAATAGGCGCTCTTTCCTTTTGTGATAATCCTCATAGAAATATTGATCAAAACTATGGTATAATATCCTCATACCAGAAAGAAAAGTTTATCAGTGCCCCTGAAAGGAGCCTACCGATGCCTACCCCAACTCAACTCTGCCGCCTTAAAGGTCACTTAAAGGAACAATTCCTTCAGGCTCCAATCACGGTCATCACCGGAGAGGCAAGCGAGGCTTTCCCTCACCGGTGGGTGGCGGAACGTTATCCTGCTTCAATTTGCTTAACCTGGCAGGCCAAAGTAGATTATTGCCAAGAATGCTTTATTGAGCTTCCCGCCTAAAGCGGCTCAGCCGCACCCCTGCGTGCCTCGCAACAAGCGGGGCACTTTAGGTTTTCACCCTTTCGGGCTGGCCACTCCTTGGCGGCTGAGTTGTAGTGTTCGTCCCAGTGGGTCGGGATCACACCTGAGGGGTTGGCTCTGGTCTTTTGACGATTGCCGCCCTGACCGTCCAGTTGGTCCTCGGCTGATGCCTCCATCTTGCGGGTCTGTTGGGTCTTGATGTGTCGAGTATTCCAGTGGTGACAAACCCGAGGGTTGCGACGGGTACGGCTCATCAATCCCACCAGTGGTTGCCGAGTCGGGCCACCATTTGCCAGATCCGATCCCAGTGGTATTTTTCCAGTTTTTCAGAATTTTCATACTGGGCACGCGCCAGTAACGCTTCACCGAAGCGCTTTTCAATCTTCCAGCCGTCAGGATCTTTAATACAATCCAGCTCCACCACTCCTGTACACAGCCACGGTGAATTCTGGTATCGATCAATATGGGTCCTCATTATGGCGATCTGTTCCGCCCTTTTGGCCCCATCGAGCCTGTAGCCGTCCTGGACCGAGGCCTCTAGACGTTTCAGCTTAAAAGACATTATAGGCAAAATTGCCAAAAAGTCAAAGTCATTATCTCACCAGATAATCGGTAGCCAATCCCAGGTTCGGCTTCTCTAATTCTCTTCATCTCCTGACCCACCCACGCGGTACAGGGCGGCCCTCTGATCTAAAGTAATAGGGTTGGACCCCCAATATTGAAATCATGTGCCTTAATGCCTCGCTGGGGGTATGGAAAAATCTCTTTACGTTCTGGAAGACCAGAATATTCCGATCCCGATAGTGTTTTCTTGCTTTTGGATCCCGATAGCCTCTTTTGACCTGGAGGCGTTTTGTGCGGATCTGATCGACGTCGAGGTATTCGATTTTGAAATCAAAGCCACTCCCGTCCTCAATAGAACCCATACGGGACCGCCGATAACGGATCAGATAGTCCCGATCCTGAGCCCGTCCCAGGAGGGCCTCCACGAAGTGCTCAGCCGCCAGGCCGAGCTGGCTAATGGGATCGTCGTAATTATGTTTAGTTTTGGTTTTCTTCAATGACCCATAACCTCGGGAAGCCGTCTATGAGGAGTTTCTGACCTTCAGAATCCCACCAGAGGGAGAAGGTAAAGAACTCTATTACTTCTGTAACTGTTTTTTGCATCATGTGGATATTTTATTATTTTTCTGAAATTTACGCAAGATGACCCAGCTACTGCCGGGCCATCTGCTCAATTTTTTCCTTATTGGCTTTGATCCATGCGTGTGCCTCGCGGGACATCCGGTGGCCGTAGATGACCTTCACCTCCTCTGGTGGCTTGGGTGGGCGGCCACGAGGGCGCTTGGGGGTTGAGTCAGGCATCGCGCTCAACCTCTATGCTAAGGCTCTCGCATAGGGCTAGTAGCTTTCTGGGCGGGGTATCCCCCTTCTTATTCCGCTCTGCTAGCGTGGCCAGTACCAGTTTTTTAAAAGCCTCTTTGCAGAGCACAGTTGATCTCCTGTATGTCAGTATGCCTGTGGACGGGCAATAGTCAATGTCTCTGACTAGAGGATCAGCTTCTAGATGAGAGGTCTGTGGGGGCTGGTATCCGAAGCCAACCAACCATTCAGCGTGGGTTATTTTGACAGAATCAAAATGGTATGACTCTCCGACACGCACAGCTTCATATATACAGCCAGCTCTGTGTTGGCCCCTCTTGATGGCCTTTTTGCTCATTGGGTTACGTCCTTTCTGGCGGGATTGCCCGCAGCTCTTGGGTATGTAAGTATTATCGTCGAGACGGGAAAGAAATGCAATAGTTTTTTGTCGTTACGTTTAATATTTCTTAAATTTTTGTTCTGTAAGATCTATTTAGACAGGGGGAAGAAATAGGAAGCACGTGCTCTTGTCTGGACTTGTATTTTTTGCTCATCGATTAATTGATTAATCAAGCTATTTCGTTGGCTCTTATTTAGCCATTGAGTCTTTCTAGTTAGATCCATTTTGTAAATTCCACAATTATCTGAAATTATTTTATAAATTTTATCTTTCTCACTGTGCCGAGTTGGCTTAAACTCCCCCCTGGTGGTTATTATTTCAATTATTTTATCCAGCTTCTCCTCCAGGGTGGTTATTTTGCTTAAAATGAAGTCAACAGTATCCATATATGGCAATCTCCTTTGATAATTCAAGTATTATAATTGATTTTTTTGATTTTGTAATTCATGAAGTGTATTATTAAGAAAAATATACAACTACAATTGTAGCAATATACATGTGTAATAATATATATATAATATTAATATATATATTATTAATATTATATATAGTATAGATCATCTAGTACACTTCATCAACTTCACGCTTCAACCCCGGTACTGTCTCAGATACCGGGGTATGGATTTTTGGCTTGAAGCGTGAAGTGTGGGGTTGAAAACTTGTGGGTGATTGACTTTCAGCGATATTGAAATCTGACTGAAACGGGCTGAAGCGTGAAGCCTAAACTGGCTGGAAGATCCGCCAAATAGACGTCTTGCCATCATTATCGCATTGGATCTGGTGAGATTCAACCAGGTCATTCAGAATTTCGGTCCGGCGTCTTTTATTCAAATTTTGGGTTTTTCTCGTCAGGGCGGCCTGGGTGATTCCCTGATGGGCCTCGATGATCCGCAATACTTTTTTCAGCTCGCCCTCGGTTTCGTTGTCGCTGACGTGTTGGCTCACCATGGCCGCCATCCGGTCCGCTGACATCAGGGCGACGTCATTTGCCCAGCTGATTAGGTCTTTTGTGATTACGCCATCCCAGGAGGCCGTGAGGGCGATTTTAGCCGAATGCTCAAAGGATCTCGACCAACACCCCTCCAGACCTGACTTGAGACGGATTTCTTCCGCCTGTCTGGCCCGGCAGGCGATCATGAAGTCATCCCAAGCCTTCTGGGCCTCTGGGGTCATGAGGATCACTTGAGGCCGGATGGCTGGTTTGCCCAGACTACTGAGGTCTATCGCGACATGACCGCCCCTCGGGTGGGCATTGGTCGGCATCGCAGCCAGCTCCTTGATGGCGGATACGATCCCCTCTGGGGGTTCCCCGATCCCCTGGCGGCAATGGGGGACGAGTTCAAAGCCTTTTTCTTCAAAATAGAGCCACCGGGCCATAAAGCCATCGCTGGACTCTGAACTCGACAGGGCCTCATGGATGTGTTGCGGCACAGAAGTTGCATGAACGTTGAGGCACGGCTGGTCGATATCGGTTCTTCCACGCTTGCCGTCGGCGTTCCCGTACTCGGTTCCGGCGTAAATCTCGTTTGCCTCGCTGAAGAGCTTCAGCATGAGGGTAGTGATCCCCGCCTGGGGACCGGCGTTTTTTCCCGACATGTGCTTCAGGGTCCGGCCAAACTCGTCCAATTGCAAAAACGCCCGCCCGTTCCGTTCCGCCAAGGTCTTGAGCAATCCGGCCCCCGAGGCGGGGTCTCCCCCGATCAGGCCCGTCAGACCGGCCTCAATCAGAAGAATATTGGCGCATTTTCGATTGTGGTCCTTTCCGGCCCCCGAGGCCGCCATCCCGAGAGTATAAAGGTTGGTCCTGAGGTCTGATTCGGTCGCGACCCGATGAGCCCGAACGGCTCCCAGCATCGGTAGAGCTGCCGCCATGGCGAGTTCGGCCGACGGCCATGGGGCTCGGTCCATCATCCACCGCACGATATCGCCCAACAACCCCGGTGCCCGCAGGAGGAGGTCATTTTGGACAATAGGGACTTCTACCCTTGGGAGTATATTCCCCCCTGGGATGATACAGCCCCGATCTACCGGTGGGGGGGCGGGCTTGACCCAGCCATTTTCATAAGCCCAATAGAAGATCGATTCAATTTTCTTTTCATTTCTCTTAAAGGATTTCCACTTGCCCGGCTGACGCTTTTCCTGATACTTCAGACTGCTACGGCTCCACTGGTCCCAGAGGGGGAACCCCTGATCGCCCAGGTGGGTCTTGAGCGCCATCCCGACCTCGATCCAAGTATTGTAGTCATCCGCTGGAATACAGGACAGAGCGGACTCGATCTCCTGATCTGAGGTCCAACTGTAGTCTTGCTGGATCGCGTATGCCGCAGCGGGCTTGAAGCGCCGAAAAATATCGTCAACCCTTTCGCAAAAGTCAACCGGCAGTTGGGGAATTTTCTCAAAATCAACAGTCGTGAGGTCTTCCTCGGTGAGCCAGCGGTATTCTGCCCCGCAGGGGTGGACCGTCGGGGGGAGGACGGTCTGACGGCCATCTGAGAGGAGTTCAACCACCATATCGCCATGGAGTTTCCACTGGTGGGTTTCCTCCCCGGAATGGAGGTAAAAGGCCGTGAAGCCCTTTTCGCCCATCTTCTTTACTGGCGAATCCGGCACCATGGCCTGAATCTCTGCGTGGATGCCTTCGGCGTCAAAGTCATAATCCAAGGCCACCAGACACCCCAGCGGCCCGAGGGTCATCCCGATCCCGGCGTCGGGCCATTTCTCCCAGGCTTCGATCTCAGACGGACTAGCGAGCCGGTGGCTGTAGTGCTTGGTCCACTCCCGCATCTTGCCCCAACGGTATTGCTGGATCTCGGGATCAAAGTAGTAGCTCCCTGGAGCTTTCGTCCCTGGACAGATCGGGATAACGGGGAGGTCCTTTTCAACGTACCGGCGGGCGACTTGGGCGAATTTTGACATCAGGCGACCTTTCTCTATATGGGTTTTTGATCGTACTCTATTGAGTCAAAAAGGTCAAAAAACAATCATTAAAAAATTCACTTGACCGATCGGATATTCTTTCGTAAGATTTTGGAATCGGAAAGCATCGCTTTTTGATACTTTATGAAAATGAAAAGGAACGCCCATGCTCGATCTTAAACAGCTCAAGCCAAAAGTAACGCACGATCCCCCCCGGTTGGTCTTCTATGGTCCCCCCGGCAAGGGAAAGACCTACACAGCCGCCCAGGCGGGCGAGCATATCTTTCTGAATATCAATGATGGCCTCGGGGGCATCCCCCATACGGCTTTCCCGATCCGGGGCGCCGACAAGGGCGATGATATCTTCAAGACCTACGATGAGATCATCTGGGCCCTGGACGCCATCCTGAATCAGGATCATGACTTTCGGGTCCTGATCATTGATGGTCTCTCTGACCTGGAGGAGCTCATCCACCGCCAGATCTGCGCCGCCTCGGGGGTGAGTACGATCGCCAAGGCCTGCGGGGGATACGGGAAGGGCTACGTTGAGGCCATGAACTCCTGGAATGAGGTCTTGTCCCTCTTGAGCCAGATTCGGCAAAAGCGGAACATGGTCATTGTCCTGTTGGCCCACTCGAATATCAAGTCCTACGCTGACCCGATGGCGGACTCCTATGACCGCCATGTCCTAAAGCTCCATGACGCTGCAGCTTTTCGGATCCGAGAATGGGCGGATGCGGTTTTGTTTCTTGATCAGAAGGTCTATATTGACAAATCCCAAGAGGGCATGAAGAAAATCGCCAAGGCGAATTCCTTGGGGCTAACGTTTTTCACCTCTGAGAATCCCCGCCATCAGGCTAAAAACCGATACGGGCTGCCCTCGGAGATCCCTATGTCGTGGCAGGGGCTCATGGCCGCCATGAGCGAAGCCGCGACAAAAGCGAACACCGTAACAGCAAGCGAGAGAGAGAACACACACAATGGCACGATTTGAATTTGACGCCACCGGGCAGCCTCAGCGGGAGGAATTCACCATTCTGCCCGACGGGAGCTATTCGGCGGTCTGCACGGCCTCCGAGATGGTGGCGAATAAATCCGGTGAAGGTCAACACCTTCTTTTGAAATTCAGCGTCTTTGAAGGCCCCCGAGAGGGCGCTTTCGTTTCGGACCGGCTGAATCTCGTCAACCCCAACCCCCAGACGGTCGAGATTGCCTATAAGGTTCTGACTGACCTCCTGCTGGCCATGGAGGGCGTTCGGGGGACCGCCAAAGTTGAAAATACGGATGACCTAATCGGGCACCCGGTGGTGATCAAAGTCGGGACCAACAAGGCGACTGAGCAGTATGGCCCCTCTAACAAGATCACCAAGTATTCCCCCTGGGTGGCTGGGTCTGCCCCGCAGCCCGTGGCCGTTGCGGTCGCGGCAGGACCGCCCGCGAAGGCGCCTTGGGAAAAATAGCGCAACAGCGCACAAGAAGCCGGGAGCGAAAAGCCAGGCCCCCAGTAAGCATAGCCTTCGGGCCGCTCCTGATCTGGGGAGGTTACTCCACCGTCATGGGCCTCTAGGGTTGATTCGCCCGAATGAGGATCTAGACCCAGCGAGGAGTGGATCAAAAGGCTCGGGAAAGCCTTAAGGGGATGCCGTTGGGCAAAATGGCACAGCGGCATTCTCTCCCACCCCTCACTGGAGCGCTTTGATAAAGCGTGGTCCAGGACAGCCGGAGGCCTGTCGTCTCCCCTGACCCCGGCAGGGTGCGTAAGCGCCGGGACATGGGGCTGATTGGATTTGAATGGGTCTAAAGCCGCTTGTCGGAGGGCTCATCACGGCGGTTCGACTCCGCCCAGCTCCAATATTTTGCAAAAAAGGAGACACAATGTGATCAACCCCGCACCCAATCTTGTCGTGATTGAGCTTGACTATCGCCTCATGACCCACAAGGGCCAGGATGTTGACGTCACGGGCCAGATCTGGATCGACCTCAACGACGTTGGGATCATCAGGACTGAAGTCCACAACGGCGAGACCTTCACTACCACTTTTCAGGACAAGCGGAATGGCTCAATCGTTGAACTCGGACCGGCTGGATCGAAATCATTTTTTGAAAAGTGGGAACGATACTGCGCCGAGAAGGATCTGATCCGCGAGCGGGATCTTCCGGCTCAGAAGACCGGAAGCTTGATCGCAACCCCCTTGGGGGAATTCAACCCCAACGGGGGACGGATTGTTAAAATATAGTTGACACACTTTAAAAAATTTCATAACATGATAGCACAGCAAGCGACCGGACATCTACGAACACGCAAGGGATACGAGAGAGCTCCCCGGTCGAGAGATCGGGGATTTTTTTATGGATAGACAGGACTTCAATGCCCTCTTGGCTGAGATCCTTCATGAAAGTAAGCGTTACGTCGATTGCCGCTCTCGTGGGCTCCTGAACCTCCGGCAAATCGGTCAAGGTGGCGATATTACTCTAGAGGATGGGATCCTAACCCTTGTGATTTGTGTTCTTGAGCTCCAGGTTGGCCACGGCGGGACGGCTGAAGCCATCCAGGTCCTGGAGGAGTTGACCTCAGAGGGCCGCACCCTGATGGATGCCCTCAATAGGGCGCTCCACAGTCCTGACCCACAGGATTGGGAACAGACCAAGCTGATCCTGGACCTCAATTTGCGCTTTGCGGATCTGTTCCTCTGTGAGGAGGGCTGTCCCCCGAGGCGGTATCACTTCGGCGAGGGTGTCCCGGAAAAGTCCAGACGAGCCCATTTGGCGGGATCGATCTTCCGCAAGCTCAGAAGGGCTTTCTCATGACCGCCATTCCGTTGCCGCCGCATGACATTCGGGAAAAGATCTTTGATGCCTGGAAGGCCCGTGAGGCCTCGGCCCGATCAGATCCTCGGGTCCACCTGGGGGCAAGTGAGATCGGAAAGCCCTGCCTGAGGGCGGCCTGGTACACTTTCCGATGGGCTGATGCGGAAGAGTTTGACGGGCGGCTATTGAGGCTCTTCCGAACCGGTGAGCTGGAGGAGGACCGCTTGGCTGATGATCTGATGATGATCGGTTGTGAAGTCGTCCAGCTCGATGTCAGAACCGGTAAACAGTTTCGGGTCTGGCACCCCTGGGGGCATTTTGGGGGAAGCTTGGATGCGGCAATCCACCACGTCCCCGATGGCGGGGACAAGTGGCACGTTGGCGAATTCAAGACCCATAATGCAAAATCTTTTGCTAAATTACAGAAGCTTGGCGTGAAGGCCGCCAAGTGGGAGCATTTTTGCCAAATGGTGATCTATATGGGCTTCACTGGGATGGATCGCGCCCTCTATGGAGCAAAGAACAAGGACAACGATGATCTTTATTTTGAGCGCGTCAGATTTGACGAGACGCTTTTTGCGGATCTTTGCCGCAAGGCCATGTCGGTCATCAGATCCCCAGAACCCCTGGGGCGAGTCTCTGAGGATCCAGAATCCGATGAATGCCGTTATTGCCCCTTCCGGGCGGTTTGCCATTTCGGGAAGCCGATCAAGAAGTCATGTCGGACCTGCCGACACGCAACTCCCGAGGAGGGGACGACTTGGAGATGTGGATTTCATCAGCGCGGGATAGCGGTCCCGGAGCAAGCAGTAGGCTGTAGTGAGTGGTGGGAGATCAAATGAGAGAGAAAGTCAACAAAGGCAAATATGTCATTCTGCTAGGTGGGAAAATGTATTCCGGCAAGAGCACCGCTGCGGCGGGGATCGCTCAGGGGAGTGAGTTCCGGTGGGCCATCACACCTTTGGCGGGGTGGATCAAGAAACTCATCAATCTCTATCATGGCGTGACGCCCGAGGAGGCGCTTTTGAGGAAAGAGGAAATCCGTCCCGATTATCAAAAATTTGGAACTGAGGTAGTCCGGGACGGCTTTGCGACTGATTTTTGGGTTCGGACCTGCATGAACCAAAACGGCAAGCTGAAAATCATTGATGATTGCCGATATGGGGACGAGATGGCGACCATTAGGGAAATGTCGGCAAAACTGATCACGATCTGGATTGATGCTGATGATTCAGTCCGACAACGGCGCTGTGAGGCGCAGGGGAGGCAATGGATGCCTGAGAGCTCCAGCCATGCGAGTGAGAAAGGTTTTACCGGGGAAGAGGACTTTTGGGATTATCGGCTTGAAAACAACCTAGATAGCGTCTTTCCCCTCCTTCAGGTCCTTGATCCGATCATTGATCTCATTGATCGGGACGTAGACGATCTGAATATCCGAAAGTCGGCCTTCCGATGAGCTATTGGGAAGACAAGAAGTATCACGTTGAGCTTGAGCTGGCCTGCTTGAACCTGGAGCGGCTAAATGCCGCATATGAGCTTAATCGGCTCACTGGGCTGATGGCATCCCTTCATGCGGAGCTTAACCGCATTAATCTCCGCTTGACACAATCGTCCTGAATCTTGCATAATAATTTTATGCAGTTCAGGAGAACAACCGTGGAAATTGTATTTTTAATGGTGGGATTAGTTATCGGCGCGATGGCGGTCGGCGTCGTGGCTGGATCGATGATCGATGAAGTCAATTCTGATAAAGAATACCTTCTTGATCTCCTCCAGCAGTACAATGGCGGCCAGGAGATCCCCCACCGGGATCAGTGGGCCTGGAAGGCTTTTCGAGAAGCCAGAAAGGAATTTAAGGCATGATGGCGTTCAAGTATGACGAATGGTTGGAGGACGAAAAATCCAACTATACAGAGTTGCCGGATGATTTTGCCATGCCGGATCTAATTACAGATTTCGAGTCCCTTTCTGAATCCCAGCAGGCCGCCATTGAGGCGATTGATCACGGTCACAATATGCTGATCACCGGCCCGGCTGGCTCGGGGAAATCTTATCTAATCGAATATCTGAAAAGGCACCATCGGGCAACCGTGACGGCCTCCACAGGATTGGCGGCCCTCAACGTGGGCGGGACCACGATCCACAAATGGGCCGGAATCGGGATTGCCGAAGGGGATCCTGAAGAGATTGCGGAGAAGATCCAAAACGCCGGTTGGTCAAAAGATATCAAGCGCCGCATTTCGGATGCCAGACTGTTGATCATTGATGAGATCTCAATGATCAGTGATAAAGTTCTGACCTGCCTGGATGTGGTCTTTCGGCGTATCCGGTTTTCTGATGAGCCCTTTGGAGGGATTCAGATGCTTTGCTTTGGGGACTTCTTTCAGCTCCCCCCGGTCAGTCGAGCCGGTGAGACCTTTTGCTTCAAAAGCCCAACCTGGGAAAGGTCTGGTTTTAAATATTGTGAATTGACAAAAGTTTTCCGGCAGGCAGATGGCCCTTTCTCCTCGGCCCTCCAGCGGATCCGGCGGGGAATCTGTAGTCCTGCCGATGCGGCGATTCTGAGATCCCGCGATGGCCTGATACCAGAGGGTCTCAAGCCTGTCTATCTCTTCCCCACCAACGCACAAGTGGACGAGATGAACATGCGGGAAATGCTCAAGATTCCCGGTCCGACGAGGGTTTACCACCCCAGTGATGTCCTGAACGCCAAATCACCCGCCCAGGAGAAATTGTTTCTCGATCAACTCAACCGGGACTGTCTGGCCAGCAATCCACTGATCCTCAAGGAGGGCGCTCAGGTGATGTTGCTGAAAAATCTTACCCCATCATTGGTCAATGGCTCCATGGGGATCGTAATCGAGATGGCCGAAAGCTCTGTCAAGGTTCAATTTACCGATCAGGAGATCTGGATTGAGCCCAAAGAATGGACCCTCCAAGAGGGCAATACCCTTCAGGCCACCCGGAAGCATATCCCCCTGAGACTCGCCTGGGGGTTGAGTATCCATAAATCACAAGGCCAAAGTCTGGATCGGGTTTACTTGGACTTGACGAAGATTTTTGAAAAAGGACAGGCCTATGTGGGGCTTTCGAGATGCAGATCCCTGGAGGGGCTGTTCCTGAATGGCTTTCATGAATCCGCCATCCAGGCCCACCCGGACGCAATAGAGTTTTATCAACAACAGGAGATGCAAAATGAAACACATCATGCTTGATCTCGAAACCCTCAGCGCCCAAACCGATGCCGCGATCGTCTCCATTGGGGCGGTGAAGTTTAGCCCCAATGGAGCAGACGATGAGGCCACCATGCGGGACCAGGATCGGTGTCTGGACATCAGGATCGATCTTGACTCAGCCATGGCGCATGGCCACGTCAGCGGATCCACGCTCCAGTGGTGGTTTAAACAGGACGCCATGGCGATTCACAAAACCTTTTCAGATCCCAATAACAAACCCATGAGTCTTCGAGACGCCATGGATGCCTTCTATGACTTCAGCCAGGGCTGTGTCTACCTGTGGGGCAATGGGGCGAATTTTGACAATCCCATTATCCGCAATGCTTGGAGTAAGGTCTCCCAGGCGGATTTTCCGATTGCGTATAACAAGGATCTGTGTTACCGGACCGTGAAGGAGCTGGTGCCGGTAGGCAAGATGCCGATGATCCCTAAATGTGGCACGGCCCACAATGCACTTGACGATGCCATCTATCAAGCCCGGCACCTTCAGGCCATGTATGGGGTGATGGAGTGGTGATCCTCCGCCCCTACCAACAGGCTGCCATCTCGGCCCTTTATAGCTATTTTGCCGCCCATGACGGCAATCCCTTGATCGTTATGCCGACAGCTTCCGGGAAGTCCCCCACGATGGGGATGTTCATCAAGGAGGTCATTCAGTCTTACGATAATCAAAAGATCCTCATGGTCACACATGTTCAAGAACTCATTGAGCAGAATGCGGCGGAGCTTCAAGGGATCTGGCCCCAGGTCCCCCTGGGGATCTATAGCGCTGGTCTGAATCGGCGGGATACCATATTCCCCATCACGATGGCGGGCATTCAGTCGGTTTACCGGCATGCTGAAAAATTTGGATTTGTCCACTTGATGCTCATCGATGAGGCTCACCTGCTCAGCAATGAAGATTCATCCATGTATCGAATTTTCATTACTGAATTAAAAAAATACAATCCAAACCTGAAGGTCATTGGCTTCACCGCCACCCCGTATCGGACCAAGGGCGGCCCCCTGACGGCTGGCGAGAAGGCGTTATTTACAGATGTCGCGTATGAGGTGGAGATCTCTGATCTGATCCGACAGGGCTATATCTGCCCCCTGGTGAGTAAATCATCAGCCGTTCAGGCTGATTTATCCAATGTCCATAAAAGAGGCGGTGAATTCATCGCCAAAGAAGTCGAAGAGGCCTTTAATGTCTTGGACCTCACGGAAAGAGCCCTGGATGTGGTGCTTGACCTCGGACGGGGCCGCCGGGCTGGCTTGGTGTTCTGCTCTGGTGTCGCCCACGCTCAGGACGTGGCCGAACGGATTCGCCAACGCGGGAAGACCTGTGAGACTGTCACGAGCGACACCCCGAAGGAAGAGCGAGCCAGAATACTTGAAGACTTCAAGGCGGGGAAATTAGACTTTGTAACCAATGTCGGCGTACTCACCACCGGGTTCAACGCTCCGAATTGCGATCTTCTGGTCCTCCTGAGGGCCACCAACTCTCCAGGACTTTTCTGTCAAATGCTCGGAAGAGGCTTCCGCCCCAACGGCAACGGCATGGCGGAGTCAATCCAGAACGGCAAGACTGATTGTCTGGTGTTGGACTTTGGCGGGAACCTTATGCGCTTCGGGCCGGTCAATATGCTGGACCCGAAGGAACCCCGAGTCATCCCCGGGAAAGAATGCCCTGAGTGTGGTGAGGTTTGTGCCGGCTTGGCACTGTACTGTCGGGCCTGCATGTACCGCTGGGGGGAGATGCCGACTAAGACATGCCACAAGTGCGGTCAAGAGTGCCATGCTGCAGCCCGGATGTGCAAAAACGAGACAGAAGCCGGGATCTGCAATACTGAATTTCCAAAGTCAACCATGCATGATGTCTATGCCGCCGATGGGACCATTGTGGCAATGCTCCCCAGTGAGGCCGGGGAAGACTATCCGGTGAGTCACCTGGAGGTGATCGAGCATCGAAAATCCAATACCGCCACCCCGTCCCTGAAGGTGACCTATTATTCCGGGACCGACATGCAAAAATTCTCCGAATGGGTCTGTTTTGAGCATCAGGGATTCCCGCGCCGCAAGGCAGCCCAGTGGTGGGCCGCCAGGACTGAACTCGGTTCCCCGACTCCCCAGAGTGTTGCGGAAGCCCTGGGGAGAATGGAGGAATGCTTCCATCCTCAAGTGATCCGGGTCAAGCGGGAAGGTAAATATTTCCGCATCGATCAGGCTCGGGACTTTATTGACCGCCCTTTTGATGTCCTGATCAAACGGCTCGATCCCCCCGAGGGGCGTCCCTACGCGGACCAGGTTCCATTCTGAAAAAGGGATGAGACTTACGTTGGAGGACGTCGCCGGGGAAAGCGCGGAAGGGGAGCGGAAGGTAAAACCCCGGTAATCGGCATTGTGGAACGTGGTGGGGAAGTCAAAGCCATTGTGTCCACCGATACTAAAGCCGCAACTATACTACCGTTTATCTGCGAAAACGTAGAGCCCGGTTCTCAGATGATGACGGACGAGTACGCATCCTATAGCAGGATCTCATTGAACGGTTTCACTCACCAGCGCGTGAACCACGGTGTTGGTGAGTACGTGGCGGGCATCGTCCACACAAACACAATCGAAGGATTCTGGAGCCAGTTAAAGCGCTCCATAAACGGGACTTATCACTCGGTTAGTCCGCGTTATCTTCAGTCGTATGTGAATGAGTTTGCGTATCGTTATAATCGTCGCCACGTCCAGGAGCATCCTTTTCACGCTTTGACTTCAACGGCTGCGCGGCTCGTGTAAGGATACGATCAAACTCTTCTTCAGTGATCGACATCACACCTCCAACTTATTTATTTGAGTTGCTTCTAAAATGCTAATGATTTTTTCGCCCAAAGGGGAATTGCGATAGACAGGAGTTGCATAAATCTTTACGGGTAAATTATTCCTAACTTCCTCCTCAAGAAAAGCATTGTCTTGAATCGCGCACTTATATGACTTAGAAGCACCGTCCAATTCTACAAAAAATCGGCAAGTCCTCTTTTCCCAATCAATACTCCGAAGCTCTCCGGTCAATTCTTGAGGTTCTCCGCGCTCTGTTTGAGGCTCTGGAGTCGATATAGGCTCAGCCTCAATAAGTTTAGGCTTAACCTCTTCACTTGAAATTGAATATATAGGTTCTGGGTTTTCATCTTCAAAGGCTTCAGCGCTCTTTATAAAACCGGCAAGAAATGGGGCGGCAAGTCTATCAGTCACACGTTTAGGCAGACGACTTTTACGTGTCGTTGTGGTAGTTGTAGTTTCCGTCTGTTCAAATGTATCCATTCCGTTCAGCCGATCATTCACTTCTGTTGCCATTTTTGTCAGGTAACTTTGAGTTAATGGAAGTACCGTTTGCAAACCTTGAACTAAAAAATCGAATTCCCACGAACCGTGGTAGACATCAATGAGTCGCAATTCAGGAATTGAACCATTTTTCTGCTCTTCCCTTATAATTATCCCTAGTGTTTCTTGATGCGCCATAAAGAAGTCGCGCAACATATCTATAGAGATGCCATCATTTCCCTCGGGCTCAAGACGTATCTTTAGTTTGACAGATTCCACACTCATTTTCCATGACCTGACTCAGTTACTACGAGCGTCATGGTATCACAAACACATACCTGTCAAGAGGGGATAGTTACCAATGATCTAGTTAATAAAATCTGCTCCTGAGCCACATCAGGACCTCCCAGAGGGCGATCAGGCAAAGGCCAAAGCCCGCCATCCGCATTCCCAACAGGGCACCCTCAGGCAATTTTGTAATCCTGAATTGAGCCATTCACCAAGGCCCAATGATCGCCCTGATAGGCCTGGACGGCGTCCATCTGGGCGGCTTGGATCTGATGATTGATTTCCCGCTTGAGTTCGGGATTAAGTTTGAATTTTCTTTCAATGTTTGCCATATAGTTTTGAAACACTTCTCGATCCTCCTGTTAATTACATAATATCAGATCGATGTAGGGTGTCAATACTTTTTGCCATGCTTATGGGGCCGCCGGGCATTGTATTCAAGCTTTCTGCCGATTGTCTTCCCGATTGTGCGCTGGTCTGAGTCAGCATGCCCGGTTGAGGCCAGGCAGTCCAAAAGGCGAATAAAGACATCAGCTCCCTCGACCTCCCAGCCCTTGCGGTCCGGTAGGTGGGAATCCATCAAGTCCTTTCGATCCGCTTCCAGCATTTCAGAAAGCTCACTATGGATCAGGGCAATCATACGAGCACGTCGCATGGGTTCAATGATGGGGTGGAGGCTTTCAACAAGCGCGTCCAGATAGGGGACTATGTTGATCGTGGGATCTGTAGCCTCAACCGCAATGGCCCACTTGTTAATAATGGAATTAATTTCTCCCCAAGTGTCAAAGCCCTTTGCCTTATTGGCGGCCTGGATCTCAATAGCCCATTGGTCAATGCCTTCAAAGACCTCATAGGCCTCCAGGGGATCAGTCAGGGAGGCCTCTACACCGGGAGCATTTTTCGGGAAATGCATTACTACTGGCATATCGGCCAGCTTTGAAGCAAAGAAATCACTCATGGCCTTGTTGGCCTCTGGTGATTTGTCACAAAAGAGATCCATCACTTTCCTCCATTTTTACGCTGTCATGTTTTTCCCGAATTAATTCCCTCAGCAGGGCCGAGTATCGAATCTGCAATTTTTGCTCAAGCCATTCAAGCATTTGGACGGTTTCCCGATCGAGGGAATAGGTTTTGCGAATATGCTTAATCATCGTCTTCCCTTGGGCAAAATTGCTCTTGAACGTCTCTGGGGTTAATGTCTGTTGGCCAATTCATGATTTGGCCAGTGTCGATATTGATATCAAAGATCAGGTAATCGCCAAAATGCTCCCCTGGGAAGAAGCTCGGCACATATTCATCATCGATGGACCCAATCAGCTCCCCCTGGGCGTCAAAGAGACTCCCGGAAAAACGATCTGAAATCTTGATGTGCATTTTGAGGATCTTTGCGTCCACTTTTATTTTTTTGTATTGTTCAATTTCCATCAGCGTCCCAGCTCTTTCAATGTGTTTTCAACTTGGTTGATCATCCCGGCCTTGGCACAATACAGAGCGGCTTCTTGTCCGATCTGAAGGGTGGCCCGAGTGGTGAAGAGAGCATTAGAGACCAATAAGACCAGCAGGACTGATGAAATTATTTTCCATTTCTTGATTTGCTTCTCCAGGGCGGTGAAAGTGGCTTCCATTAGGTTTCTCCTTTTCTGCAAAGTCACTACATTTCAGTTTTGTGATAATCCGATTGCCTGATCGGGTCTTGAGTTCAACAACTGGGCGGGCCACGACGCCTTCAGCCCGGAAGGCCCCTCCATGGGTCCAGGTGGAATTGAATCCAACTTTGACAAATTCAACCATTTCCAGCAGATTCCCTCGACCAACGATCGGAACGACCGAAAGGCCAAAAGTAGATGCTACATTTTCCAGATCAGGTCTTTTGAGCCACCAATTGCCAACTTTGACGTCAAAGAGTACAAAGTCTTGATCGGGGCGATACAGTGCCCCAACTTTTTGGATCTTAGCCCCATAGCCCTCTCCGTAGAGGACTGCGCCATTTGGAAAATCCTCATTGAGCTTTGCACTCTGATGGAAAAAGAGTTCTTCCAACCTGTTGATCAGGCTTGCTGGAATTTGAGCGTTAGCGGTCCGTCCCCCGAAGGATATCCTACCCCCATTGGCGATAGGGTCGACGATGATCCGAATATTGGTCCCATCGACTTTCTCGGTCCAGACCCAATCCATCAGCGCCAAATATTCAAAATATTCATTACTGTACTGCCCTTCCAGAAGGGCTTTTGATTTATTTTCAATATCCCGCTTGAAGACCGTGTTGATTTTGTGGTATTCAGACATGGATTAACTCCTTTCCTGAACAGTTCCAACCGGGATATTCCCGCCGGGCAAATAATTCATATTTCTTTTCAACACCAGGATACATGGCCTCAATGAGGGGATGGATGTCGGGCTTGCGGGAATGTTCCATGATTTTCTCCCGAATGATCGAGGGGGTCATCCGCTTGCCCCCAAAGGCCGCAGGCGTGACGCCTTGCCCCCGCGTGGCGATTATGCATATTTCGGCATTGGAAGCAGTATAGTGGCCAGGGCCATATTTAAGCTTTCCAGACCCTTTCTGTTCCTTTGTCCACACAAAGCCAATGGTCGAGTATTCAAATCCCCACCCCTGGAGGACCGTCAGGGCATCATTGGGGCGGGTCCAGGTCTGAGTGGGCTTCCAGGAGGGTCGGCGACGCTGGCCATCGTACATCATCGGAAATGTCATCCACATGAACAGGATTGACCTCGGTCCCGCCAGGGCGGGGACGTCATACGTGATCGCAGGGTTGATGATGTCCTGGGCCTTGAGGCATTCATAATGCCCGTCTGCCCCAGAGCCGAACCGGGTCCGGCCTCCACCGGTTAGGCGGTTGGCGTATTTCCAATTCGGATCGGCCAAGAGGAGGGTCGCCTCAGGGAGCGGTTTTGTGATTTTAATCATTGTCTATCCTGTAATGGATTCGATTATGGCGCTTGAGTTTAATGCTTACAAAATAAATCGGACGACTCACTCCCCTGGAGACAATTCAAGCATGCGTATCCCCTTTTATATTTAGGATTGCTGAAGCCTCCCAAGATTCCGAAAGCACAGACAAAGGAAGAAATTGCCAATATTGTAATCGCGAAAATAGCAGGGCATTCATTTATCATTTCTTCAACCCCATAATGATCGAGCTATTGCCCGCCACGGTCTCGGGGAGCTTGCCGTCCCATTTCTCGACCCACTTAAGCTCAACCAACTTGGGGGAGTTCGCCAGAGCTTGACTTTGTAGCCGAATGGACTCGGCCTCGGCCTGAGCCTTGGCAACGGTGATTTCAGCCTGTTTCTTTTCCCGGTCAAGCTCGTACTGCTTCTTTTTAGCGGAAATCTCCATCTCCTGCTTCTCAATGACAGCTTTCTGGAGCGCCTCCGGCAGCTCAACGTGAGTGATCGGAATATCGATGATCTCGATCTGCCCCTTGATGGATTCTCTCACCATGGCCAGAACCTGTGCCTTGATGGCATTCACGCCACCCGTGACGGCCTCGGCCTTGTATTGAGATACGATTTGGCGGAAACTTTCCTGCACCTGCGGGGCAACGAGGACCTGATAGGGGTCGCCTTGAACGTTTTGAAAAAGGTTAAGGAGTTGCCCCTCTGGGAGCCGGTACTGCACCCGGAACGAGATCGCCAGCGGTTGTTGATCAGACGTCAGTGGATTGGCCGAACCCTCAACGGCGACCTGTTTGGTCGTGAAGGTGTGGATGCGTTCCGTGAAGGGGTTATACCCGAACAGGCCAGGGCTGAGGAGATCCTTCTTTACTGCGCCAAGCTCGACTTTGATCCCGCGCTCGCCGGGGTCAATGGTCGCGCAACCAGTCAGCCCCAAGGCCATCAGGGCCGTGAGGGGGAAGATTAAACTATTTTTCATTTGTGTCCTTTCCGAGTAATTTATCAATGAGTCCCTGAAGGCGCCCCATGCCCTGTAAGATCACTGCCAGGGTGACGCCCACGAGCAGGACGGCCAGAAATTCAAATGCAATCATTTTCATAATGCCTCCACCTTACGTAAATTTTATCCCGATGTCAAGATTTCCTTTTCCTTTCTGAGTTCTCTTTTGCAGTCTTGGCCTTGTGGCAATCTAGGCAGAGTGTCTGCATGTTCTCCAGCCCCTTTGATCCTTGATCGATCAGCGGGATGATGTGATCAAGTTGCCATCTCGGATCATAAGCCCCACAGGCTGCACAGGTCCCCCGGTCGCGCTTAAAGATGATCGTTCGAGCATGGCTGGGCCATGCTTGAATTTTGTATTCCTCGACACAAATAGGGTGCCACCCGGCTCGACGATTGATGGTCCCATTCTTGTAAATAATCTTTCCACACCATTTACAATACCCGGGTTTTACAGATTTCTTTTTGGGTTTTCGGTGATCAGGCATACTCGACTAGTTCAACAGACTGCTCAAGATTAGAGATAAAGGCATAAATCGAATCCCAACTATCATGCCTGATGAAGTTATCATATTCGGCGTTATAGGGCTGAGTGAATAAAATGGGCCATCGGTCCTCAACGGGGCGATATTGATCCCAATGTTGTCGCCACTTCAAGAGGTTCTTACCATGGTCTTCAATCAAGATATCGACATCAATGAGTTCCTTCTTCCAGGTGAAGATACAGTTTTTCTCACTGATTCGAGGAATATGATTTTTTAACCACTGAAGCTTGCACTCCTGACCGGTCCGGCAGGCGGAGATGATGATAATCTCATGGCCGTCATCGATCAGTCGATTGACATTCTCAACGGCTCCCCTGATGGGCGCCAGATGGCGGAAAAAGCCAGGCTCACAAAAGTATTGAAATACATCCTCACGAGTCGCATTTTTACAATTTTTCTGAAAATCGTATTTCGTGATATCCTCCACTGACAGCGACTCCCCATGATAGCGATTCAGCTTTTCCACCACTGAGGCCGTAAGGTCACACAAGACCCCATCCATGTCAATTCCTATTCTCACTGCTGTCTCCTTCTGTGATGATGTGTATTAATTTTTCCAAATAGGGATCACCGGCCCAAAAGCCGCTATAGAGTAATTCTTCAAATTCAAACAGAGCTGGTGACCAATCCAATGACGATCTCCTTTATGTGTTCCAGGATGGCCTTCGGGGCTGGTCGGCGGGTCAGGATGATGTGAATCCCTCTCTTACCCTCTGGCTGCCTGATAGGGCTGAGCCATGGCAGTGGTGCCTCAATCTGCTTATCGTTGACGATAATCCCGGCATCCTGCATGGCATCCTGGACGGCCTTGAGGTAATTATCGGCGTCTCCTCTCGGTGAAGAACAAAAGAACTCACAGATCATGAAATATCGGTTATCCTTCACGTAAGCGGTCTTGCCTTTCTCGTCATACCGGAAGGCATGTGTGGCTTCTAGCCAGAGATCTGAAAAGGCAGATTTGAACATTGTCGCCAACGTTTTTTTGTATTCAGTGTACTCTTTTCTGTTGTAGACATTTTTTACACCCGCTCGGGGCCGGGGCGTCGGCATCGGGTCAATGGGAAAATCGATAAACCATGCATCACGCCGCCTAGGGGTTTCGATGACCTCCATCAGGCTCCGAGGAGCGCAGCGGCGCCAAAATAGGATATTCCGATGATGATCACCAACAGGAATAATTGTCTTAACATTTCTTCATCTCTCCATCGCTGATTTATTCATCATAAGATTAATCTTACATAAGGTCAAGGCTTGACATGAATTTTCAAATTCAATATCATTAAGGCCCTTATAACTCTTACTTCTCTTCAGCCGCCCTTGGGCGGTTTTTTCTTTAAAAGCGCTTGAACCAATTTAGAGGGAAGAGGATGACGGCCCACTTGTATTTTTCCGCCTCAACTCTCGCAATACCGGCGAACTGCGCATCGAGGGACAAGAAGCTGTTCGTGGCCGGAGTATGCCAGGGCGAAAGGTCCGGGTTCCACTCACCCTTGGAGTTCTGGGTTTCAAAACGAAACAATTCGGGGTGGGGGAACTTCCCTTTCTCTTGCCAGAATCTATCGTGCCAGAGGGATGGGCCATCCCAGGGGCCATCAGGGCGGGCGACCCCCCAGAGGGGACGAGGGACTGAGGCCTTGTCGTATTCGTAGCCTGCGGCCATAAAGAGGCGTTTTCTGAACCCTACAGGCCCCCACTCTTGAGTGTAATCCTCATCGAGCCGGTAAAGATTAGTCGCCTCATCGTACTGAAGGACGGGACTTTTGTAATTTTCTTGTGTGCTGTATGTCATAGTACCACCAAGTCGATCACGGGCGATTCATCAGAAATGCCGCGCAAGACAGCAAATAACTTTTCCACTTGTGCTCTCTCCAGTGGATTACGGCCCAATAGCACGATACAGCCAGCCGAGCCCGGCTTGGTATTCTCAGGGTGGAGGCCAATATCGAAGCGCTGATAATTATTGCGCTTGTGATCATAGATTCGTCTGGTATTGCTGGAATCGGTGAAGATTTTGAAAAACTCACCAATACCATCATAGTCAGACCACTTCCCGGCCTTGAGGGAATGGAGATCGATCTGATGCCTCCCAAACGGAACTGGGCTCTTGCCCCTCACCCAATCGGTTCCCTCATAGCCCTTCTGTCCCGAACGGGCCGCCATGCGGTGAAAGAGCGTTCTGGCCTTCTTGGTATCGGGATCATAAGCCTGAAGGGTCAGGGCGCCATCAATTGAATGGACCTGCTTGTCAAAATAAAGCGTAAATTTATCCACGCGGCCCAGCCTCACAGTTCTGGCAGTGACCACAGATCTCCATGATCTTAAGCCGAATATCAGCCAACAGGTCAGGCGTGGAGGCATGGTGCTCCTTCAACGTGATGGCTTCAACGATCAATCGGTCCATCTTGTCTTCAATCCGATTCATGGCCCCCGACATGGCAAAAACAACCAACAAGGCGAGCCCGATTCTGGAATTAAGGATCTGGCCAATAACTTTAAGCGTCGCGGGGTTCGGGATCTTCATTGCTCTTTTCCTGCGTTTCGAGTAAACGTTTCATTTCACCGAGGCGGCGTGTCACTGTATCCAAAGGCCAAAGCCTTATCATGCCTTACCCGATCCGTTTTACCTTGGAGGGGTGCTTGGGGTCCATTTAATTACTCTCTGTCGGGGCTGTGAATAAACTTAGCATCTCGTCTCTCGCCGCACTGAGGGGACCTTCTGCAACAGGCGCGTTTTGGATGATCGCCACGGCGGCAAGTATGTCCCCGGACTCTAGGGCGAGCTTCACTCCGGCCTTCAAAGGGTAGAACGCCCCCCGCTCTTCTGGAGAGAACGACATAAAGATTTTTTCTAATGCTTCTGGGATCGCTTGGGCGGCTGTAATCTGTTGTGCCTTTTCCACGTTGATCTTAATTCCCATCAGCGTACTCCCATGCATTTCGGGCGGATCTATCTGTCGGTAGATCCTGAACATCTACAATCTGGAATGGTTTACCGGCTGGAACATCCTTCATGGCTATATCTTCTGGTGTTACCAACCTAAAGCCGATCGGTAACTCGTCTGTGATTTTAATTAGAGGTATCCATTGACCTGTGATTGGATTGATAGCGTTGTTAAGTGCTGGAATCAACACAACAACTGAACCATCGTCTAGGGGGTATATAATTCGTTTATTATCCATTATTGATCTCCATAGAAAGCGGCATATGCACGGGTTTGGTCCTGGGCGCTCCCTGAGGAGTTAAAACAAACCATTCGTATAAGGGAAGCCGTAGGGGTTGTTGCGCTTGAGAAAGCATTCCAGCTTCCATCGGAAGCCCCGGTGTTGTATCCCCCAATCACCCCACAATAATTTGCGTCTGAAAAGGCCGTGGTGAAGTTAATGGTGTAGTCGCCTGTGCCGTTATCCCCAACAGAGCTTACGTTGTAGCTTTTATTAATGGTAACCGTCCCCGTGCCAACAAAATAAACCCAAGCCTTCGCAGCGGATGGGTGGTATTGTTGACGCCCTGGGGAGACAAAAGCAGTTAAAGAGCTTCCCGTTTCCTGTTCCGCCTGAGTTGCGGCAGCGTTGGCGCTTTTTCCCACAAAAGCGGTATAGTTAGTGCCTCCACTGAAGATAATGGCGCCATCGCCAGTATTGAGCACCAGGGTCGCGGCGCCGTTAATCGTGGAGGTCGTGGGAGTGATCGTCACCGCCCCAGCGCCGAGGTTGTGAGTGAAATAAGCCCAGCCGGATTCAAACCCCGCCCCGGCCTGAGGAAGCGTGACTGCGATCGCGGATCCGTTGGAGTGGGTGACGAGTTTATTTCTGTCGGTTGTCAATACCGTGTAAGTTGTGCCCGTTTGGGCATTGGTGTAATAGGCAGGCGGCAGGCCCCCGAGGAGCATTAAATTTGTCCCATCATAGGCCTGAAGCTGGAAAGAGGCCGCCGGGAGATCCCCCGAGATCGGGTCATTCCCGTCTGGGCGTTTGAAGGACTTGGCCCCCACGGCGTTGTAGTTCATCGTGGCCGCGCCGGTGTTGACCGTGTTGAGTTTGGTCAGGACCAGCTCCCCAGTCGTGTAGGCGGTCCGGGCGGGTGAGAGCGTTACCGCGTAAGTGTCATTTGATCCCGCATCGGCGGCATAATTCCGGGAGCCGTCATACAGGGCGGCAGTCGTGGGGGTAAAGACATTCGTGGTGGAATTGATGGTCCCCATTGAGATCGAGTCGGTCCCATCATACCAGTTTACTGTCCAGATCGGGTTAGCGGTATCGTCGATCCAAATTGTGCCCGCTTCGGCATAAGCGGGAATTGAGCTCCCCTTGTGGTGACACATGAGGGCCTGCTTGCCGTCATTGTCCAATCCCCGATACTGTGTACCGGTTTTCCCAGATCCGATTGTATAAGTCGCCTGTGGCATGTTCTACTCCCTAGGGGACAATTGCCCCATATCCTTTTGCGATCCAGTCCATGGTCCGCTCGACACCCGTACCGGCAGCATTGAAGAATCGAACAGTAAAGCCTGCTGCGGATTTTGATGAAATTGTGACATAATCTCCAGTAGCGAGATCCTGGCCCGTGACGGCAATTGCCGGAATAGCCTTAAAGGCCTGTGAAAAGGTGATTGTCGATCCGGCTGCGGGACAGACGACATCCTCGGCGGCAATGATCCGATCCGGCATGTCGACTGTAACAGACAAAGCAGTGACGATAGGGCTGATTCCATCCTCATATGAATACAGGACAGCCTTAAACTGAAAAGCCCTTGCGGAGTAATCTCCGACAATGAGGGCCGTCCATGCGCTCCAGGTCGGAGTCCCTGAGGGGTCATCATTTGTTGTCCTGACAAAAATCGTTACTCCCCATTGAGATGCATCGCCGCCATCCCAGTTTGTGATCGCATCAATATCATTTCTCAGATCCATGTTATCGTACAGATCAGACCCACTGGCGGTTATCGATCCTGTTAAACGACTGGTATAGACACTTCCGAGATCCAAATATGTCAACCCGCCCGGATAGGAAGAGAAATCATAAGTCCCGATCGTGGTAATTCCCGCAAGCCCAATATCCCAATTCAAAATATCGTCTATATTAGTCCAATCATCTACAGTATCGGCACCGGTGAGCTGGAGCGCCCCATCGAGGGTTGAACAGTCAGTGCAGGTTCCGGTGAATCCGGGATCCTCCTGCAGGGTTACGATAACATTCAACCCCTGCAACTCGGCCACATTCGTGATAATCTCGGTGGCGTTATCGGATTCAATACCTGAAGTGTCAACTGCCTTAATGAGATAGGTTCCAATCAACAGGGGAGCTGATATCCCAGTAGCGTCTCGGGAGACTTGACTGATTAGGATATTGGACGTCCCCCAGGTAGCGCTGCCGTCGGTCAGGGGGGAAAATCGAATGACGTAATGATCCAAGTCCAGGTCTGTCACGGCATCCCAGGACAGATATGCGGCATCATTAATGACCTGCATGTTGAAATTATCTACATCCCCCGGTGGCGCCAAAAGCCCAGTAGCGGAACTCGTGGACGTAATATAAGTTGATCTCAGACTTCCCAGCCCCCCAATGGCCCTGACCCTGAAGTCATATTGTCCCGGAGCGGTATCGAGAAGATCAATTGAATTCCCCGAAGTCGTCCCGATCAATTGATAAGTGCTTGAGGATGCGGCCTTATAGCCGACTTCATACCGTTCTGCCCTGGCGTCAGAGCTGAAGGTCCACGATATAGTAATTGCTGATCTGATGTTGGCCCCAGATTGATAAAGATATTCCAGAAATTGCAAATCAGCCGGAGGTAATAGCGCTCCAGTGGGTAATGTCGAATAGCTCGGCGTCTCAAGCGTAATATTGCCTTCAACCCGATCATATTTATCGGGGTCATAGAAGAGAGCCGAGACTTCAATAATGTGTTTATCAGTCTCCCGAACGGCTAAAACGCGAAATTGCCTCGGGAGAACATCAGTCCCAGTGATGACCCAAACCGCTCCCACGATAGGGGTTTGGGAAAAAACACTTTCAATCGTCAGTGCCGTGTAGGTCCCTGCTGCGTCGGTAATGTCGCGGTCCTCGATCGTTCCATCTGGCATCGTGACGGAAATTGAATAAGTTTCCCCAACGGCCAACACGACAGAACTGTCAAGGGTAACGGTTGTGCTGGCAATTGCGGATAATCGACCACCGTAGCGGATTCCAGCATAATGGGGATCCTGGACTTTGATAATCTGACCTGGCCGGATATCAAAATGGTCCATCCCAGCCCTAAAGGTAACAGTCTCGGTTTCATATTTTTCGCTATCAAGGATCCATTTCCCGACCCGGTATGCCTGCCCCTTGGACGTGCAGCCATAAGCGACTGTATCGATTTGTCGCCATCCGAATTGCGCGATCCCATCTGGGTCTTCAATGACGACAATATCGGGTTTATAACCGGTATCGGGGTTGATGTAGGAAATTGCCGCGACAGTATGACGAGCCTTCAGGGCTGCTCCAGAGTATTCGAGATTGCCCCCAATGACGTTGGATCTCGTAACAAGCTTACTGACATCCGTAGGGGCATCCATGGCGGCAGTGATGGATGCCGTTGCCCAATAGGTCATACCCCTGAAGCATGATGAAAGCGCCGTCAAGACATTAAAGGCCTCTTGTTGGGATGAAATTACGCCATTGAAAGTAAAGCGTGGCTCGACCCCACCGAAGCCATCATCAATCATTTCATCACAATAAACCCCAATGGCATACAGGGCCGCTTTATCGATCTGAGATGCGGAAACATTTTCCCCACATCCATAACGTTTATTGACGATCATGTCATATAGGACCCATGCGGGATTATTTGAATAGGCGATTGTAAATGATCCACCCCAAACGCCCGAATAAGTTCTCAGGGTCGGATTATAGTTGTCAGGAACCTGAATTTTAATTCCCTTGATCTCATAAGCCCTTGCGGGCAAATTGGATCCAAATTGGCTGGAGTCCACCGTCAGGCCAACAAGAGCGGTATCGTTATGCTTTAATTTAACATCTTTAATAATTGTATAACTTGACCAAAAGCTTTGTCCCTGTTGTCCCGATCCCGGCTCTGCATTGGCGCGTGTGACTCGAATATCCCAAGGGTTGCCCCCTGCGGGGAGATTAAGCCTATAGCTCACCTCGTATGGAGATGTTGTTTTCCCATTGATCTCTACTGGATTAGTGACATTTGTCATTGAGGCCAGGACATAACCGCCTCCATTGCTCTGGACTTCAAACTGAATAAATACTTGAGAACCATAAACGTTCCCGGTGGCGGTATCCTGACTGTATAGTGCCGGAATTCTGATCTTGATCCGTGCAGCATCGGCTTCAGAATCGGTTATCTGTCGGACCACTGGGGTCCCGAAAATGACTTGAGTCCCTACGGTGACTTCAGTTTCAACCCCGCTATAGCCCGGAAGGGGATCCTGGTCCGCTACCCCGGTCAATTCAGAATAAGACACCCCTGAAAAATTGTATGTCCCGCTTGAGTCCTGTAATGGGGTTTCGTCCAGGAAGATAGATTTCGCCCCATTGACGAGGCCAGAAATCTCCCCCTCGGAGAGGACATCAATCAGTCTGGCTGTTGTTTTACTCTGGAGGGTGTTTGGCGCTTCTATGGGGGTCTGGACTGATGTTGCAAGATTGCTTTCCCGGCGCTGTTTCCCTCCCCCGGAGCCATAAACGCCCCATAATTGAGATTGGCGCCTTGCATGTTTTTTAGACAGCTTCATTTGTCAACCCCAAGCTTACCACCACTGAGCCGGTGCGGATTTGGCCATAAACGACCGGAACAGGAGAGCCTTGCTCAAATCTATTCGTCGGTGCATTGAGGAGAAATGATGGGCGCTGATCGGCTAATTCTCTAGTGTCGTAATTCTCCTTTCCTGGCTTGAGATCCAACCTGGGGGCCGTGACGGCACTAATACCGGCAATGGTCAGTCCGGCGCCAATCAGCGCGATTGTCCCATAGGACAGAGTCGCCCCCGCGATGCTGACACCAGCCGATAGCCCCGCCCCAAAACCTGCCGCAGCCCCTACGGCCCCAAAGGCGGCAAATCCCAGACCGGTCGCCAGTAGCGCGACCCCGAGGACGAGTTTAACAATTCCCCCCGCTCGGCTGCCACCGCCCGCGCCAGCCACCCAGGGGATGATGTGCAGTTCTGAAGCGCTTCCGAAGCTAAGCTCTAATTGATCTTCAGAAAGATCAGGACCCGCTTCAGGCTTGCCGTAGACGAGCCTGAAAGTCCCCGGTTCAATGGCGGCCCAGAAGCCCTTAAGCTGATGACCTAGCATCGATACTGCCATACGGGCATTGGGGATCTCGAATTCAAATTCAGATCCGAATTTTTCCGCCAAATAGCCGTGTAGAAAAACTTTTTTCTTCATGATCTCTCCCTTTATGATCATAAGTCAGGAAATGACTGATCGTTTTTTCCCAATGGCCATAAAGGCTTTGCCGGGATTGGTGATCTTGAATTTGGTGCAAAATGTGCGCCGAGGAGGTAATGATTCCGACGTGATTCGTCACGGGAGAATGGACTTTCATGAGCACAATGTCATGGATTTGTAGATCATTTTGTTCAATTTCTCTGAACCCATACTGGGTGAAATTTTCAACAAATAGATCTTCACCCTTCTCCCACCAGAGGAATTCTCTCGGATACTCTGGTAAAGTGATTGATAGTTGAAGCTTGTAATAATCCTTCAGGAGCGCGAAGCAATCCCCACCCCCATCGGTTCCGCTTGGCCCCCATCGGAAGTCCCGCTCGATCAATTTTGGAATCGGGACTCCGTCGCCGTAAAAGAATAAATAGGGTTTTCGGCCATCGCTAGGCATCACGACAATCCCCCACGGGACCGCAGTCCTGATCTGGCCCGCCTGATCGTCGATAGTCGGATATGGAGTCCCGCAGGGGTGAGAATGGACGACGGCCTGAAGACCCCTCAAGGGGCAATGACTGTCAGGAATTTCAAAATAATTTCTGGGGTCAGGATGGACATTGGGGGCGGGGATATATTGCCCATCGACAATAAAACCACATGACTCCTCTTTCCCGCACGAGAGCGCATGAGTGATGATCTTTTGCTCTACGTCTGGCCCAAACACTATAGGGCACCAATTCCAGGGAAGCCCCCAAAGGGGAGATCCCCGTGTTGGCCAAATCTCAACCGGCAAGCTGAAAGTGTTTTGTTGCAAATATCATTTGCCTCGGTGGTCGCGACCCCATCGCGTGTAAAGTAACTCGCTCCTGCGTACGGGCATGGCATGACCGCCGAAACGTCAAAAGAGCTTCCATTCCATCTCCGATAGCGGAGATTGCAAAAGTTTTTGAAAATTTGGCGCCCAGGGAGCATTTTCCCCTGCTGGTCAAGTGATGATGCCAACTCCCATTCAATCTGATTGCTATTTTGAGAAGACTTTCGATCAACTGTATAGACGTCAAGGGGGAGTGTATGATTACCAGGGTTAGACCCCCCGTCGAGGAATTCCCCAAAAGTCCTCATCCGGGTCAAGGTTGCGCCCAAGAGATCAGAAAATTCAATTGCCGCCGCCTGCGCGACTTTATTGACATTGGAAATTTTTATTCTCGGTCGGGGCTGAGGGCCTTTTCCGCTATATTCAAATCCAGTTGCTTCAAAGTCAATCGGCGTATAGTCCTGCCCCTGAAAGGCGATCGGAGCCCCCCCGAGATCAGTGGAGGTAAAATAAAAAGTTGGCCCACCGGCAAAATTACTGGCATCCAAGATATACAGTGCCACCAATTCACCTGGCTCAAAGCGTTGAATTCGATTTGCAATAGTCGAATCCGTCATATCAGATCGAATTCCTCCAGGAATGTTGCCTGAACGGTCAGTCCGCCCGGTGCTGGGGTGGCTTGGGTCCAGTGGTCACAGGTGAACAGGATTGGCGTCGATTCGTTAGGGGGGGTGTAGTAAAAGGATGTATAACCCGCCCGGGCGGTCAGGAAAGTAACAAGATCATCAGATTCGGTTTGGGTCAAGCCCTTCCAGGTAAAATTATATTTCCTCTGTAGCCCATTCAATCCATCGGCTGCTCTTTGGGAATACCCATCTCCAAATTGGGCTTTCAGGATCCTGGCTTGGGTATCCTTGTTTGAATCAGTCGATGGTGCGACAGTTGTCGTTAGTGTAACGGTCATGAGGCAATTCCCGGATTAAGTTGACCACCTTGACGGAGATTTTCTTGAATTTGCTCCTGGATGAGTCCTTTCATGGTTTCATGAACGGCTTTGGCGACCTGATCCCCCATTGCTTTGTCCCTATTGGGATCTCCAGAGCCAGATCCTCCCTGAACGGTGACATTAATCTGAGGAGCAAAGACATTCCCTCTGCCAGAACCAACGGCCCTGACCCCCAGGGACCCGTCAGACATCCTCTTGAGGGGCATTATCGCTTCAGTGCCACGCTCGCCCATCAACCCGGTTTTTCCGCCGCCCATCGGGAACGCCGTTGCGCCACTGGTCAGTCCGCCCTGGGCGAAGGGGATAACGTTTCCATTGCGGAAGGCCCCACCGCTGGCGAAACCCGAGGGGGCCGCGATACTCCCAAGGGAGAGCGCCCCCGGCCCGGCACCCAGGAGGCCCCCGGCCCCGGTTGACACGCCAGCCACTCCACCGAATAACCCATTCAGTGAGGCGTAGATGGCTTTTTGAATCAAGGCCTGTAGGATCATTTTGAATATTTGTTTTGAAAGGTTGCCTAAGATGTCTGAAACCTTGGCTGAACCGGTGGCGATCTGATCAAAAGCGTTCACGAATGCATCCCCGAGGGACTTGGCCAATTGGAGCATTTTCTCTTGTTTTTGAATTACGCCATCAAGAGATAGTTGAGAATTCTCGGTCTTGCGGGCATCCGCAAGGGCGGCAAGTCCACTAGTGGAATTAAGATCATAGCCCTGATCGGCCAAAGACTTACGCCGGTTCTGTTCCCGCTGGGTCTCCTCATATGAGAAGAAGCTCATCTCGCCCGTAAAGGGATTTCGGGAAAGCCCCTGCTGGCGGGCTGAGATGAGGGCAAGATTATTTTCAATCGTGACCTGATTTTCCATTTGCCGATTAAGGTCTTCCCTGGCGAATTTCTGATCCGAAAGTGCTTTCGTGATATCCCGGATTGATTGCGCGTGGGCTGAATTCTCACTTATCCCGAGTCTAATGATCTCAGCATTTGCGCTATTGAGAGCCTCGGCGTCCCTCAGGGCATGGTTGCCCTTCAGCCGTGCCTCATAGAGGCCCTGCTCAACATCAATGGCTTTCTTTTGGGCATCAACATAATGTGCCACTTCATCCTCAAGTGATACCGCCTGGCCGCGCATCAGGGCGGAGGACAATAGCCCTCCTCTTTTGCTCTCGGGGCTGATGCCTTTGGCCTTGAGGGCGTTTTCGATTTCTTGTCTGTTTTTGGTTTCCCGAAGCCCAACAGTGCCGCCGGTCTGGAATGCCTCAAGACGAGCGGCAGCCTGTAAGGTCGCGTCCTGGGCGGCCTGAATGGCCGACACCTCCTCGGTGGCCCTACTGAGTTCTTTGGTTCGGAGAATCTGTTCCACCAGAGCTTCTGTCTGGGCCTTTGTGATCTTCAGATGGGCTTGTCTAACTTTGTCCTCAGCCTCTATGCGGTCTTTCATTTTTTGGGAAGCTAGATCCCCACCTTGGATTTGAGCATTCAGGAGCCTTTGGGCTTCGGCTTCCCTGGCGTTGGAGTCCTCGATGAATTGGCGGATCTTTTTGGCGTCGGCTGATTCTTTACCGGCTGCGCCGGGGAAAGATTTAATTTTATTATCACCCCCGAGGTCTGATTTAACCCCCCTCAGTGGGGTTTCCATTGCCGCAGCCAATTGAACTAAAGATCTCTTTCTGGCCTCACCTCGGGCTTTCCATTTATTGGATACGGCAGCCTCGGCAGAATCAAACGCGGCCTCTCCGAGGTTGAAGGCATCGCTCCCAAATGTCCCATTTTTAATACTCTCAAGGGTGAAGACAAATCGCTTCATCGCAATTCCACTAATGGTTATGCTGGTTGACAATCGGTCAAATAACCCTGACACCTCGGCAATGAAACCCGCCACCCCAAGGGTTAGCATTTTCCCCAGATAGGAAAGGAGCTGACTCATAGAGCCCCCCGTGAGATTCCCAATGGCTTTATCGAGCCTCATTACAGAATCCACGGCTTCTTGGAATATTTTCCCAAATGGCTCCCTGATGCGCTGTAGCCATTTATCCAGATCCGCAATGCTTTTCGATATCCCCTCCAGTCCCGCGCTCGCGAGCGCCGTGACGTGGAACATTCTATTCAACGTATCGATCAATAGCAAGCTGGAATTTTGGACCTTGCCGAATGCTCTCTCAACTGAAGCTGGAAGATTTTTGAACTGCTCCTCAATTAATTTTTCATTTTTCAAAATACCATTCAGGACCACATCAGAAGTTATCTTGCCGTCGGCGGCAGCCTTCTTGAATCTCCTGAATGCCTCTTCTGAAGTTTCCCCGGTTTTTCGGATCTGCTCACTTAACATGCGGGCAACTTTAGGCATTCCCTCCATGACTGAACGGAGTTCATCCCCCCGGAGGGTTCCAGAGGCCAGGCCTTGCGACATTTGGATCATGGCGTTCTTGATCTCTTCCGCTGTAGCGCCGGAGACAATACCGGCCTTGAGGAATGTTTCCTCAAACCGCAAGAGCTGATCCGTGGACGCGCCGATCGATTGAGCTGCGGGCGCTAACCGCGTGAAGGATTGAGCGACGCTTTGGATCGATATCCCTGTTTTGTCAGAAATCCCAATCAGGCGGGCCATGGTGCCGTCGAACTGGTCGAGATTGGGAAGAACGTTTTTAACCTTTGCTTGTAATTGATTAAACTCATCTGCAAGTGAAACGATTTTTAAAAGCCCAAGAGTTGCAATTAAACTCGTCAAAGCGCCAATGATGGCCTGGAATCCTCCCTGCATGGAAGAAAGTGTTGCGCTCATACCCTTTAGGCTTGAATTGCTTTTATTCTGTGCATCATTTAATCTCTTAAGCTGTTCCTCCAGCCTTTTTGCGGCAAGCTCTTGGCGCTTAATGGCATTTTCGGCCTTCATCTGCTCAGCAATCAGCTTTCTGGTTGAATTGGAATTTTTTTCAAAGGCAAGGACATTTCTCTCCCAGGCCCGCTGCGTCTTTTGGGTTTGTAGCTCAAGTTTCTGACCAGCATCGGTCAGCTTTTTGAATTCTACCGTTGCCTTCTTGGCTGGCTCAGAATTAATGGTAACTTGTAAATTGGCGAGGTCCATTTTACTTCTCTGTCATGATTCGGATAAAACGATTATCAAGATCCCGAATGATCCGCAATTCCCACCGGTGGGGGTGGGTCAGGAAACATTCCCTCCATGCCATGATATCACTCCAACTAATCGGCTGAGGACCCGACATAGAGTATTGGCGGCCCTCAGAGAGTTCCTCGAACCATTGAACGATATAAAACAACTCCCTGGGGGGATCTGGCATATCGAGTTCCGGGACATCGATCCCTTGGGAGGCGACTTGCTCCAGATGATCCCTAACCGAACCCCCACCGTCTTGTGGCCTGGAGAGGCGGAAGAATGCTTCTGCCCATTCCAGCAACTCACTTATGAGGGATTGAAAAAATTTGAGCTTTCGGCAACAAAATCAGCTACCTGGCGACGAATCCAAGGGAATTCAGAAAAGAGTTTTGTCGCATTGGCAGCCGTGAAGGTTAAGGCTTCACCCGATACCGTGATATTTCGGAAGTCCACCACGCAAGCGGTAAGTTTAGCCAGTTCCTCTTTATCAAGCTCCTCAATGGTTACTTTATCGGCCTTCTGTTTAGCCCGCGCTTTATTGAGTCTCCGATTCAATAACTCTCGTTCTTTTTGAATAAACGGATCACTGTCGGTCCCGACAACCGTTAAACCAATAGACTCCCCCGCCTCCGTCTTGAGGACTTCATCGGTTCCGGGATGACGCAGCTCCATGAACACCGGCTCATTGGCGGTTGAAAATTGATTGAGATCCATTATGTGTGTCCCCTCTGTTGATTATGATTTAACAACTTTAATCGTGGTGGCGTCGCTGGCATTATATAAGGCGTGGAAGGGCATCGTGATGATCCGGCTTTGTTCATTCGCCAGCGGGACGTCTCCACCTGTGTATTTGACAGTCCCCATTGTGAAGGTATAGGTGTTACCGGTTGTGGAATCCGTCACGGCGATCACAAGGGAGCTGGATGTTTCATTCAGGAATTTATTTAACATCGTCGCATCCTGATAATAGAGTTGCATAGAGCCGGTCACTTTAGCCCGACCATATTCGAGTTGTGGGGTCGTCGAGGATCCAATTACAAAAGTGGGCTGCAGGGAATTGTCAATCGTCATATCGAGTGAGGTCACAATGGCAGAAGCTCCGCCGCCCTCAGTCAGGACAGCCGTGAAGGAATCAAAAGGTTCATTAGTCGAGGACGACGTAATGGTGGCATCAACAGAGGTTCCGCTCTGGGCCATATTTTTACCAATGAGGCCAAATGTCCCTTTGACGATTGCATTTGGATTTACTGACATTGAAAAAGTATTGACGGCGCAGCCGGTAAAGAGTCGATATTGGGCAATGTCGAGAGCCCGATCTTCAATGGAAAAATATTGAGGAGTCGTTCCAGCTTTCAGGACGCCAGCGGTGGTGAATTGGCCAAAGAAAGCGCTTTCGAGAAAGTCATCAAAATCATCAGCTCTGAGGTCGACCGCAATGTCACCTTGAACTTTCCGGTTCCCATGTCGGAGTAATGCGATCTGTCGGTCAGGTCTAATCTCGTCAGACTCGATCCCTTCCTTTATCAGGGACAGCGAATGGCTATTGATCGGCAGCGATAAAAATACCGGAGTCGCGGGAGTGGTCCCGAAGGTCGATTCCACCATGTAGGATAAGCCAGATCGGCTACCTTGTGCGAATGCCATTTTTTATCCCTCAAATCTCAGGGGGGTTTCCCCACGTCACTAATATAATTTTAAACCCCGAATGCATACCACCCGATATAAACGGTCCGCATGTACCAATCAGGATCCTCTCCCGGCTGCGGTGCGGGTTCACAGTACGCGATATGGACAGACTGACCGGATGCGGTCAGGATCGTGCCTTTCGGGAATGCGGTCCTGATGTTTCCCATCATCGTCTCAGCTGCCTGGGATCCCGCATTGGGGGGATAGAAGAGATCAAGGATCATCACGCCATCGGCGCGATCCGGTATCCCGACCCCCACGCCCGCCGTGCGGACCCGTGCGGTCATGACAGTACAGCTCAGCCATGGCGTCCCCGGCGTGGGTCGGTAAACGACATTTTCATATCTGATTGCCGGAACACTTGAGACGGTTGCCAACTGAGTCTCCAGAGCGGTGCGGACCTGTAGGATCGTCATAACTTGTTCAAGACCTCTTGCGCGATCTGTTGGGCCTCTGCGAGCGTGACAGCCACCATGCCCGCAGGGGCCTGCTGGGAGTGACCCTTTTCAAGGGCCTGGATGTATGAGGCATTGTTGGCCAGGATGATGACATCGCCCATCTTGGCTTGGCCGATTGTGACCGTCAGGGCCGCAAAAGGTGTCGAGACACTCCCCGCCCCCCCGGTTTTCCCCTTATAGGTTTCCCATTGGGGCTGGTTGGGATGCCCCCCAAGATTGCCCAGGCTGGCCCACCAGGAGGCTCGGGAAAATCCAGTCTTCACTGGGTTACGGGTAATGATCCGTAGGGCTATCTCCTGAGAGACAGTTTTTAGAAACGCATCTGCTTTTTTCTCAACCTTATTGAAAAATTTCGTCAGGTCTGCTGTAAAGGTCTGGGTCATGACTTCACCACACACACATAAGCGATCACGGTCGTCCCCTCGGTGAGGGTCTGGACATCCTCGATCGAATAACTGACGCTGCTCTTGATGATCAGATCATTGATCGTCGGCGCAACCGACAAGCCCTGGCCGGATATGATTATTTTTTTCTGGCCCGCCTGGGCGAGGCCCTTCCCTTTAGCGTAATCTGAAAATTCAATCAACTTGGCCGTGACGGTATAGTCTGTATTTGTTGGGGTGCTGGGGCCGGTTCCGGCAGTATAGGTTCGATTGCCCAATTTTCTCAACGTCAAGCTCTCCCCCTTGAGGAGGAGCAATCTATAGACCGGATACGTCAGATCCAATAGGCCCCCCAGGGGTCACCATCAAAGAGCTGATGGGGTTTTGGGTCGCCGTGGAAATAAACGATCCGTGCGTCTGCAGTTGGGCCGTTCTGGTCCCGAATGTCAGCCTTGTAGGACAGAATCTGACCAGGGAATTCGTCCTGAAGGATGATGGTTTCCGAGATCGGAATATTGCCATCCAGCCAGATCATATCAGAGACGCAATTCATCATCTGAAAGCGGTTTTTGTTCACATCTGATTGAAATTTTTCGTAAATCTCTTGACCCTTCTCGACTGAAAAGCTCATCACCCCACTGGCCCGCCGGGGGAAGTAAGGATCCCGGATCATCGCAAAGTCAGGGCGAAATTCAGCAATGTGATCAATGTCGCCAGTGATAATGGTATCCAGGCCCATAAAGAGCCGATGCCCGCCTCCGTAGGACCCCCGGAGGGCTTCCAGGAGGCAGAACATATTTCTGAAATCATTTTCAAACCGAACGGGACGGATATCCTCCTTGAAGTCATAATCCTGATCGACCAGACAGACAAACTCAAAATCATCACAAAAGCGATTAATCCCCCGGTAGAGCTTATCGGCCCAAGTGGCGTCAAAGATATGGCGGGAATGTTGCGGGACGTCTTGGCCCTGATATAAGGCGGTCACGATGGTAACTGACATAATTCCTCCAGGGTGATTTTCTGAAAAGCTTCAACCCGACTCTCCGGGGAGGCGTTCATGACTATTATCCCAGCCCTTTCGAGAGGCTCTTTCGTCGCCATGAAGTCTTCAGCCCATCCCTTATAGAGTCTATCCTGCATGGGGGAATCCCAATGATAGCCCCCGTGCCAGTGCGATTGCTCCCCGATCCCCATATCGATCCCGAGGAGGATAATCCTTGCCGCGCCTTTAGAGTATGTGATATTGAGCGCTCCATGACCGGTATTCCGACCCGCGACATCAGGGGGTTCCGTCAGACCCTCGGCGCGGGATCGCCGGAGATAATGAGCACCTTCGACCTTTTCCCCATCACATCCATGCCCGGGGTCATTCGCGGGGCTAATGATCAGGAACCGATCGCCCGGAAAGGCAATCAATTCTTTCTTCATGTTGTTGATGAAATTATGGTCCATCGAAACAATGCCATCACACTTGGCGGCTGGCATGAGCCCCGAGGCGTTACAGCCAAGGCGATAACCTGGCGGCAATCGATCGAAGTCAAAGCCCCTCAGGGAGTCTCCGCCGCCGATGATAAAAACTGTTTGGCCTTCCCAGGACCTATCCAGAACCGAATAACTCATCTGCCTGTTCTCCACTGGGCGGATTGTGGAATTTATCTCGACTGAAGGCCGCCGCCGGTCGGTCTGTGTCTTCCCTGACGTTCTCGATTTCGGAAATCGACACCCCTCCGACGTATGGCGACCCAAGGCCACCATAGAGAGAGTTTTGCGCCGCTTGGGTCGTCAGGATGCCAATCAGGCCCCTGTAGTGTTCATATTGCTGATTGGCCGATACCCTGACGGATTCGATCGCGGTATCGCACAACCGAGAATATTTAGCTGCCAATGATTGAGCGCAAAATATCGCCGCTGTATACTTGTCAGAAGTGGCCGCAATGGCGAAATTGATCTCAGCGTCTTGGAGCTGTTGATCATTGGTATCAGTGTCACCGATCAGAAACCGAACCGCCGCCAACGTGGAGGCTGCTGGGTCTCCGGCGTAGGTCCAGGTCATCGTTACAACTCGACGTAATGAATGTAAGCGTATCCGGCGATCGCGGTCGCGGCCCCGGAGGCCACAGAACCCGTGATGGCTTGAGTGGAGGTGAAGAGCTTAATGGTCTTGCCATTGGAGCCCGCATTGGCGATGTTGGTGAAAATCCCTGAAGAGACTCCAGTGGAGGCGGCTACGTTGGCCCCATCGATGAGCGAATCACTCAAGGTGGTCTCGTCAGTCGCCACTCCTACATCAACCGTACAGGCGGCAGAGGTCAGGGTAGTGATATTCAGGACCACCAGGTGGACATATCCGGCCACGCCGGGCGTGAAGGCAAAAACACCGCCAGCGGTCCCGACTGCCGCCAAGGCGACTTTCTTAACCTTAATGGGTCGTTTGGTCCCCGTGCTGGGCATCGCTAAATCGGCAGCCGTAACGGTTCCGGCACTCGTGATCCCTTCGGTGATGGTCAAAAGGCTAGAAGATGACCGGGCAACGGTTTTGAGGCATTCCATTATTTTCTGGACCGCATCAGATCCGGGTACTCTGTAACCGGGCATTATTTGACCTCTTTCTTTTCAGCCGACTTTTTGACAGGTTTTTCAAGTTTAACTTCAGGAGCCCCGATCAGCTCTGGTTCTGGTTCAGAAACCAACGCCGGGATATCGGGGTGATCGATGAATCGGTGATCCCACAGTTGGGTCATCCGGCGGGTATTGACCGCCAATTGTCTCCAGGGGAAATCTTGCCCGATCCCCATCGGGTGCCCGTTGGCCGTAAAGGCCTTGCGGACCACGAATGTTTTCTTTAAATCAAAATCTATTCTGGCGCGAGGGCGCATAAGACCTCCAAGGGGGAGAAGCGGGGAACAGAGTTCCCCGCTTGCTTTAAGCCACGATACTGGTAAAGAAATATCCCAGGTTTGCAGAAATGAGTTTTTGATCAAAAGCCATTTCACCTTCAACGCGGTCAGAGGCTTCTTTCTCAATTCTGAATTTTTTAATCCGAAGCCCATTAGAACCGGCGCCGAACATACCCTTCCAGGAGAAGGTATAACCACCACTGGGGGTCATCAGGCCCGGACGAGGGGCGCTGTAGACCAAGAGGGCAGTTTTGCCGGTGATGAAGGCATGACTGTTGGTCACGGTTTCAGCCGCCGAGTTGTAGATCGCCGAACCGACAAGGATTTCGTCAAGTTCAAGGATCTGGGCAACAGCTTCCTTGGAGACCATTGCGGGTCTTCCGGCGGTTTGGCCGTATTTGACCCGATCGATGATGTCGGGGTGATCAACCAATTTGTCCCAGACTTCTTGACCGAGCACCAATTTATTAGGGCGGAATCCGGTGGATTTGTGAACCACAGTCGCTCCCGCCCGAACGTCACTCAAGGGATCGGAGTTAGTGTAGTCACTCCACTGGTAGAGTTGACCAGTCGTCGGGGAAGCGGCACCGGTTTTGTCAGTCGTCCAGACGGAAGTCGTCATGAAAGAAGAGACGAATTTGGCTTCCTTCCTGATCAGCAATTTGGTCGTGACAAACTCAGTAGCTTCCATGTCGAGGTTCAACGGCACATCAGCGTTAGCGCGGATCTGATCCGGCACGTCTTTGTGCCAAGCCCAGACGTTGGCGAAATAGCTGGGGGTATTGTCGATCCGGTAATCACCTCCGGCAGATTCAGCCCCAGGGGCCCGTACACGAGCTTCATCCCGGTTGAAATCCCCACGGTCGTATGTGAAAAAACGATCGGATTGTTTGTCTACAGGGATATTAGGGAAGACCTTATCGGCGATAAAGGCATCCTGGTTTTGCAAAAACGCGACACTGATCATTGTCAGCGGGGCGTTTACGTGGACATCTGATGCGGTAGGGTTCATTCCCTAAATCTCCTCTTACTTCTAATTACGCGGTGGCGGATGCGGCTTTGGCGCGGGGGTGGAACAAGATGGCGATCACGTTACCGCTTGCGCCAGTCTCCAGAGCCTCACCGAGGATCACGTCATTGGTCGCACAAGCGACCGCTTGACCATTAGTGTCACTCGCGACGGGGTTACCTTTAGTGATCGTGCCCGCGCAGGAGACCTTGGTGATTCCGCCGACACAAACCGAGGCCGCCCGACCGGCAGCCGCAGGAGTGTTTTGCAAAACCCCAATAGCGAATAGGCCATCACCGGCGGGATCGACTTGACCGTCAGACGAGACGTCAACAAAGTAATATTGCTTGGCTGACAGATCTGCACCCGCTTCAAAGTCAACGATTTGCATATTTTGCGAAAAAGACATTCTCTTACTCTCTCCTCAGCTCTTAAACGACAGGATTCAATTTGTCGTAAAGTTTCACACCCTCATCTGAAAACAGCGCTTTCGTGTAAGCTTGCTCAAAAGTTAGGCTTGGGTTTTTATCAACAATTTCTTTCGCCATAGCGGTTAGGCGGTCCTGAGGGGCTTTTTTCTCAACAGAAGCCTTGCCGACTTCCTTAAAGGCAGAACCCAGGGACTCATTGGCGGATTTCAAAACCTGAAGGGCGTATTCTTTATTATCGCCATCGAGGCCAGCCAAGGCTTTCAACAGTTGAGCCTTTTGGACTTCATCCCCAGGGAGGTTGGGGATTTCGGCATTTGCCTGTTTGGCAAATGCATTCAATTCCAGGACTTCCTGTTGGGACTTCAGGGTTTTGGCCATTTCAAGATTTTGTTTCACAACAGCTTCAAGCTGTTTCTGAATGGTTTCCGAAAGCCCCTCTTTGGCAACTTCAGCGGCCTTGGCCTCAGCGGCCTCCTTGTCGGCGATCGCTTTAGCGACTTCCTGGGCGGCATCGGCTTGAGATTTGGCGAGTTTGTCCTCAGCGGTTTTTTGATCCGCCTGGGCCTGCTCAAGAGCTTTTTGCATTTCTTCCAAGGTCATTTTAGGGACTCCCTCATTAAATTCTGCATCTGTTTTAATTTCAGATTCCTCGATCATAGCATCCGAATCACACGATCCGTTTTTTGTCAACAGCATGTTGGCAAATTGATTTGCTCCAATGGTGACATTTGATACTTCAGTGAGGATCAGCTTGTGACATTTCTTTTTAGCTTTCATCTAATTTTTCCCATACGGCATTGCCGCCTATTGAAAACATTTTGAGGTTGCCATCCTTGATGGATTTCCAAACCTCTGAATCGTCAATCTTCACACCAATCAGCCAGCCGACCTTTTTTAGATCAATCCCTAAAACCTTCTGAAGCTCTTTAGTGAACATCATCGATTCAACAATGGTTCCGGTGGATTCACCGACGTGCATTGTTTTATTGGATCTGGAGTCCTGCATGAATTCCACAACCGCATCAGCCAAAACGTCTTCCGGGATGATGTCACCATGTTGGTCGATGACTTCTTTCCCGTCTTTCTCCACCACAGAGGCCCACCCATAGACGAGCTGTTTGTCAGTAGCGCCGGTCTTGATGATCTCCCCCTCCATCTTGAGGGTATCGGCCCAGTCGGTCCGGTAGGGCATCACTTCTTCCGCCTCGAAGGAAAGCTCAAAAGTCGGGAGCTTTACTTTAGAAAGATCAAAATTAAGTCCCACATTATAAGAGACCGTCACATGTGGCTCCCGGTATTCCGCCCAATCGAAATCCATCCCGAGGGCAATTGCCTTCGTGTTTTGTTCATCTACCTCATGGCAGGGGAAGCTCAAAACCAAGGCCTCACGGTTTGGCCCAACGAACTTCAGAGAGTAAGGGGGGTATTCGTCATTTAACCCAATCTGTACCCGGATAGGGTTAACGAGCGGTTCATACCCGGCAAAACCATCAGGGGACCTGATGACGGTACAGTGAAGGAGTTCAGCCGGGACCGGGTTGGGGATCTTATTCTCTTCCGCCCATCTGGAAAGATTCACCTCAGTGGTGGCGTCGGGTTTCATCCATGAATAGATGCCGGCCGATTCCTTCCAGGTCCGTTCAGGAGATAAAAAACCCTGCTTCTCGACGGCGATCCAAGCGGCAAAGGATCGGTGGATCTCCCCCTGGTTGGGGGCAGCCAGGTAAGCCTTGTAGAAGGCTTCACGGGCTGGCATGTTGGGGATTTGGTTAAAGTCCATCAGTCACTCAAATAATCAATTTTGTAAAATACCGTACAGCGGCATTGCACCGTCAGGGCCGCAGGGGCACGGGGATCGCCCGGATATTGGATCAGATATCCCCCAGGGGCCTTGAAGGGTTCCCGGAGCCCCACCCCGTCGGGGTTCAGAGCCGGAATCCCCCCATGGGCATGCGCGGGTCTGGTTTTCCCATCTTTAGTATAAATCCACAAACGGCGGATCCGCTTTTCCTCAACCTGGCCCTTCTCTGCCATATCTTCCCAGAGGGCCTGGCCGGACATGCTGAGGGATCGGATCGATTCCGTGCGGGCGATGACTTCAGATCTGTACTTCAGATACCGGTCCCGATACCGGGCCGTCATTCGGTCAATCTGTTCACCCTTCAGGGCCTTATCTTTTAAATTCAGAATCGTCCGATCAAACCGTTTATCCCGAAGCGCTCTGTTAAGCGCTTCGGATGGCTTGTTGATCAATGCCTGCCGGTAGTTCGATACTGCCCGATCCTGTGATGCCGTCAGGCCAATGTGATTTTTTATCTCCCTGGCGGTCTCGATGGGGTTGATCCCACCCTGGAGGGAGCGGGATACAATCTGCTCAATCGTGGTTCGGGTTTCATCCGTCAGGCCACGGATCAGGGACCTCTTATACTGATCCAGCACCCCGGTCAGTTTTGGGTTTGCCTGATCGAAATAAACATGGGTGTCGACCCGAACGCCCTGCCCGAATGGATCCCGCGCTTGCGGGAGCGCCGGAACTTCTGCCGCGATAGCCTTCCCGGAAGTAACAAAGCTTTCACTTATCTGCTCCCCAAAGGGCTGAAAGGCGGCTGAAATGTTGGTTTCACTGATCTCCCCCAGTAGGAGATCCACTCGGCCCCGGCTGAGGAGATCCGTTATCTCAGTTTCCGGGATGACGGCTTGAAGGCGATCGAGGGAAAGCAAAAATGAGGCCGCCAGTGCTTTCTCATTTGCCGATTGAACGGTCTGGAGGTTCTGGCTTTGGTCCATTTTGTTCCCCTTGTTGTAGCGCTGGAGGTGTCATCTGGTCCCGATAGGTCATGATGTCTTCCGGTTGAATCTCCTCGGGGAGATCCGCCGCCTGGCGGAGAACCTTTTCAGTCTCGATGTCACCGCCAAAGACCATCCCGGCGGAAGCGAGCTTAGAGACGTAATCACCGAGTTCAACCAAATCTTGAGGGGCAATCTGTCCCGGGGTGAAGATCGGCAAAAAGATCGGATCAAACCCATTGATCCTCCACAACTTCGGCAGGAGATCGCGGTTAATGGTGTCGGCAATCCCCTTGACCATGCCCTCAATGGCCTTAATGAAAAGCTGAGTCTTTGATTTCGAGAGCGCAAAGGACCCCGCGTCAGTTGAGCCAAGCATGATAAAGTCAGCTAAAAAGGTTGTCGCGATCGCGCGATTGTACCGGAGGATAGTGTCATTAGTGTTAATCGCCCGTGAGCCGCCAGAGGTGATAAGGCTGACGTCAACCATTGGGGTGCTGCTCAAACTCCCATCTTCATTGGACCACAGATCGGAGGGGATCACGATCCCGCCTTGCTCGTTAAACTTCATGTCCCGAGCCATCTTTTTATAAAGCGCCAAGGCGGCGGAATTGATCGGATTGGTGATGATCTCCGACGGGATGCGGATAACCGGCAAGCCAGCCAGATCCCGCTCAATCCCGATTGCCTCGGTCCATTCAATATTCTTTTTAAAGTACCAAGGCCGGTAGCAGTTTCTCAGAAGGGATCGGCCTTCTGGGTTGTCCTTACGGGACGTGGTGCGGAACAGGATAGCCTTCTCCATGGGGATATAGATATTAGGGGCGCCATTGGGGTCTTGTTGATAAAATCCCAAGATATCCCCATTGGGTGCCCGTTCCCATCGGTCGATACTTTCTTGACCCCGAGGGGCGAGTTTGTGGAGGCCGATCCGGCCATCTGAATAATTGCTCGCCGCCATCCCGGCAGCAGGGCTTAACCCGTCCCGGCGCTTATAGACGGTTTCAAAGACCGAAAATCCAAAAACATTCTGAGTCAAGACCTCTGCCAAGAATTCACTCAAAGGTTGGTCCATATCGGATAAACACTCATCGGTGAACTCCGCATATTCGCCCGACGTGTCGGCCCCGCTGGGGCTAGACTTCCAATCGATGGCCTGAATGAGCCGCTCAATTCCGTTCAGGACGGCGCCGATGACGTCATCGTTATCAGCCATCTCACGATAAGTCTTTCGGCCACGGTCGCCCTGAAGTTCTGGGACAAATTCCTCCCAGATATACCCATTGGCGATCCTCAGACCCGTAACGCCCATTTGGGCCGTCGGGTCAATCGGAGGGGTTGCCTCGACCGGTTGGGCTGGCTTTGGTTTAAAGAAAGACATAATATCCATGAATCTATTCTATCTCGCGTATGGGTTGTAATGGGTCAGACCACTCTGGAGATCATTGTCCCGAAGCGCCCTAGGGGCCTGCTGTTCATTCCCGGTCGTGATAGGGCCACAGGTGATCGCTTTTGGCTGACGGGACCATTTCATGATACGGCTCAAATATTGCGACATCGCGTCAACGTCATCATCATGAGTCACGTTGGGGAAATTGCACCAGTTCGCCACCGTGGCCTTTACCCATGGCTTGTTCCTGGGGACAAAGACCTTTCCGGCCTCAAAGTACGTTGAGACAAAATTGACCCGTTCGGTCTTGCTCATCCCCATGTTCTTGCCGGGCATCATGGCGATCACCGGGATGGCGGAATCGGCCCGCATGTCCTGAATGAGCTGTTGCCCTGAGGCCTTATCCTCAATGAGGGCCTCCAGGGCGGGGTATTGTCTCCATTGGTCCCTGAAGGTCTTCTTAAGCTCCGGGTATGGCATCTTACGCTTAACCTGCTCAACCAGATAATGCCCATTGTCGCACTCGGCCCAGAGCTGACCGACTGAATAGTCATTCTCCTGTTTTTCCTTGATCGCGGTGTCCCAGGACCACCGGAAAGCCTTCACGGGCGGAAGCTCATCCCAGTATTGGATCCATTCCGGTAAGAGGATACCCTTGCCGGGGCTGACATTCCAGTTTCCCCCCAGGAGTTGCTCTCGGTCGATTCTCGGCAGGGCCATCAGGTTAGCGAGATAGCCGGGATCTTTTTCCATCAGGATCTTATTGTCATAAATGGAGGCCGCGATAAAGGTGAAGGACTTGGGAAGCGTTGGAAGTTCTGGGGTTGAGGGATACTTTTCCAAAAGTTCTTCAGCAGTGTCGCCCCAGAGGAATTCGTCTTCTCTGACGATGAACCACCGGATTTTACCCGACCGCTCTGGAATCGGCAGGCCATCTTCGCCGATCCACCAATCAATCAACTCCCTGACAAATGAATCCGAATCAGGGTTGCAGGTGGCCCGGATGTAAGGTTTGACCCCACAGGTGGAGCGATTCCGAGAAAACATATAGAAGAATTGCCCCCGGGTGAAGTGGGTCAACTCATCGAAACCCATCATGGGCAGCTCAGACCCCTGATAGGACAGCTTGTCCTTCTCGTGCTCCATATGGGCGAAGGTCACGCTTGCCCCGCTGGGGAAAGTCCACTGAAGCTTGGAGATCAAGGGCTTCCCGCCCAGTTGGGGAAACATGGCTTGGCTCTGATCCCAGAGTGAACCTTGTTTTTTGATCTGTGGAGAGGTCCTGCGGAATATGACAGCGCCGAAGTTGGGGTTATCGGTGTTGCGAAATGACTCAGCGAGAAGGCTCCAGGATTTTCCACCCCCCGCCGCCCCGCCATAAATGGCTACGTCAGCGGATGTTGACAAGAATAACTCCTGCGGGCCTGGCTGAGGGGACATCTCTATAGTCAAAATAGCCTCACTTGTTGAGCCTCTGAGATAAGGTTTTTCCAGCTTTAGGCTTCTGTTGTTCAAAAACGCTCGATAGTTCCAAGAATTCCTTCAACCCCGGCAAGGTCTTAGCGGGCTCTTCCAGAGCCTTACAGAATTTTTCCCACGCCTCTGCGTCTAACCTTGCCTCGCTCACAATACCCTCAGATGGCTTTCTTTTTTTTTGTAAAAATCACAATTCCTGACCCCGAAGGCATCGTCAATAAAGACCACCTGGGTCACTAGGGCCTCCAGGAGGGGGCAGAGAGGCTCCTCCTCTGTTCTTTTTCCGCCATTCGTGCAGGTCCCGCACTGGTCATCTTTTTCGATACAGATTTGGCCATTATCGCCCAAAAACATCAGCCCCTCCAGCGGTTACCAGAAATGAAAAATATAGTCGTCGCCCCCGAGGGGTACATCCCGACATGAGCTTTGGCCCAAGTACTATAGCCCATGTTATACCCGAGATTGTATTGACTTGACGTCCCGGCCTGGATGGCTCGGTTCTTCTTTCCTGGTCCGTGGCCGTGGCCCCCTGAGGCGGCCCTGCCGGTCTTGGCCATCCCGGCCAGACTCCCCCGGGAACCATTGACGCCCTTGTCGAAGTGTTGGTTAAAATCCACCCCAAGGATTTCTACTTTTTCAGATCTGTCATGAAAGATGACACTTTCGGGATTTCGGATTCGTGATTCCATATAAAGCTTCAGCGGATGGGGGATAGAGATCTCCATTCCCCGGCAGGTGATCCCCTGGAGGACTTGAAGATTTAGCTCGTGATAGATCAGGGCATTCTCGGGATCCTGCCTGATATCGGCTTCTTTGAGCCACCGCTGAAGGGCGTCATTGTGGTTTGAGGGGACGATGTGGTAAATCGTATCGGGTCGATTCAGGCAATCAGAAAAGAAGTCCACCAGCCGGGTAAGCTCATCATCGACTGAATTTAGCCCCCAGTGGTGCTTGGCGAAGTTCAGATGAACATCCCCCCGGTGGTGGTGATTGGCTGAGAAGAAGTCCAAGACGTCATGATGGAATTCATGCTCGGGGTTCAGGACCTCAGTGATGGATCCCGCCCCCCAGGTGGCGGCCTTCACGCCTGGATCGATAAAGTCCAAATGGGTATCCCCGCAACTTAACGCCTTGAGGCGATGCTGCCCAGTAGTGCCATCAGGAGAATAGTAGCTATCAAGATCGTAGAATCCCCCATGGGGGTCGGCCTCAATATTCCTTAACCAGAAGTCTTCTCCATCTCGCTCCACCACCACGGCCCCACAGGCATGGCGGGCTGTGGCCTTCATGCCTGCGACTGATTCACTGTAGCGGGATTCCGTCACGGCGCCGGTGGTCATGAAGATCCGGGGGTTGTCCCCGACAGGGCGGGCGGCGGTTTTAGTCTCGATCGTGGGGTGGCCGATGACAAAGCTCCTCTGGGGGTCCAGGATATCCAGACCCGCCAGGGGGCTGGCGGCGGTGGCCTGGATGAAGGAATTGCCCATGATAGTCAACAAACCATTCACCTCGAATGAGTCAAGATGGATGTCATCCCGGAGTTCTCTGGCCCACCAGGTGGCTCCATCCTGCTTGGCCAAGTAGGCGGAAACGTTCTTATACCGGATGGGGATCACGAGGAGCTTTGCCCCCCGGTGCTGGCAGTATTGGCGCAAGCTGGCCAGAAATGGCTCATTAATGGCGGTATTGTTAATCGCGCAAGTGACGATGAAGATTGATTTTTCATTATTGACAATGGGGGTCTGGACGCCCGGGGAGCTGAGTCGGGTTTTCTTCTTTATATTTAATTCTGAAATCCAATCGAAAAAAGTAGACTTTGCGACGCCGAGGAGCTTGGCGGCCTTTCTGACAGACCCGGCTCTCTCTAGAGCCTCGATGATTTCGCCAGTAGGAGGTTTAGCCGTTTTTGGACTTGACATTTAAAATCCTCATGCTACCCATGGCACAATAGTATCATTTTAAAAACAAACGATCAAAGGATTGACAAATATAGAATGTGATGTAAGATATATTTAACTGAACGGTTGGTGGGCTGATTAATACCAGTAAGCCAATCAGTAAATCCTGCTCTTGAGTCGAAAAGGGATCGCCCCGTGCCTTCAGGGGGTATCGTTTCTGAAGGCGCCAGTCTTGGCTGATTGACTCTCGCGCCGGTTTACGCCGGAATCTGATGAAAGAAGCCGAAGTCCCTTGGCTAGGGGGACTTGATACCCTAGCCACCTTTTACTTTGGCGTCTGGACCTTGTAACTCCCGACAAGAGTAAATGCCGGCTTTTCTTTATTCTTCATACCTTGTCCCCCGGCAGGACCGACAGACTATCCAGATCTCCATCCCGGCGGGCCAGTGCTGAAGCTCCCAGGCCGACAGGAGATCAGCCGGGACACACAAGACCTCAAGGATCTTGCCCCGCCCACCGCAGTCCTGACACCGTCTGGCCTCAACGTTTTTTCGCATCCTTCTTGGCCTTCTGGTTTGCAACTTTTGCCGCCTTCTTGGCTTTATTGATCGCCTCAGTCCCGTTCGCCTTATAGGCCTTACACTTCTCCTTGTTCCGGCCCTTTTTCGCATTGCCCGCCATTGTTGGATCTCCCATTGTCGGGCAGATACAGGGTTACCCTGGTGGCCCCGTCTCCGCCGGTTTCTGTCACTTCATGTTTTTCAGACCAGTTAGCCCGGTTCTTCATGTTGAGTTCCCAAACCTTGGTGTTGAAATTTTTGATCTTGCCAAACATGGCATTCATCCCGGCGTTCTCCATCATTAGAAGATACTCTGCTTCCCCGAACTCTTTTGCCTCGGCGAATTCGGGGACAATTTTCAACCAATTGTGCATTGTCGCCATCTTGACGCGAATCACAGCGGCGAAGGATGAGAAAGATTTACCTTTCTTCATATGCTCAATGAGCTGTTCCGCATATTCGCGCCTGTAAGTATATGGCTTCGTGGGTGGCATTTTGCCTCCTAGAGAAACGCGGGCCTAAACCCGCGAGGAACAACAGTGGAAAGGAAAGGACACAATTCTATTATAAATCCTCGCTGACACTCTGCCAGCCTTCATCCCAAGCCCGATGCTCACTGCTAGCCTCCGGGTAGGGGTTCCAAACCCTTTGGGCGTTATGTTCGCTTCGGCTGACATAACCTTCCCGGTGGGCTTTGGCGATCGGGTCGGGGCCGGTGGCCTTGATCTCAGGAGTCTCTTCACCCATGAGCATTTTTTCAAACCCCACCATGGAAACCTGAAAGTCGCCATCATCTCTCATCTGGTCCAGGAGGGTGATGATGATGTCTGTGGCGTACATGGTTTTGGGCATTTTTTCAAGATCGGGTTTCATCATCCATCCTTTCGGGGCCGACTCATTATAGAGTCAGCTAAAATACTAACATCCTTTTGCATCTCGACCAAGTGCGTCGATAGCTTAATCGCCTGCTTGGTGTGGGGGCCGATCTGTTCCTCAAGCTCCCTTATTCGGATCAATAGAGCCCCCAGGCGAGACGTCAAAGCCACTAACCAAATAATGACAATCCACTCAAACACTCAAGGCCTCCTTCCGGCCCAGGAGGTTATAACATTCTTCCCGCTCGGTTCCTTGGGGCCACGGAGACAGCTTCCTGAAAGATTGGCCTTTCTTGATATTGTAAACCGTTGATGCCGATATCCCGGTTAATTTTGCAATTGTCTTATGATCGGAAGTAACTTCCAGAAGCGTCTTGACATTTCGGGCGAGATTCTCATCCAGGCGTTTTTCGATAAAACTGCGTTCCCGATGGGGAGCATTAGTGCATTTTTGCGGTTTCATCCCAACCCTGTAGAGTGTTCCGCCATACCGGCGATCCTCTTTAATGTAATTGACAAAATCAATGCGACATTGCCCTATTGGGGGAATGGTGTAAATCTTGGCCCCATTCTGGCTAACTGAAGTCACCCCAGGGCAGATCTTCCAAAAGAATTTACTGAAAGGAGTCTGACCGATTGGTGAAGTGATCCCAGTTTGGGACTTGTGGGCATAATCAGCATACAGGTTTTGAAAGGATACTTTAGAGCCGAAAATAGGATCCAAGTCATTGTTCAATAATGATTCCCACCATGATTTTACGCCAGAATAAGTTAAGGTGATGTCTGATAATGCCCCAGATGTGCAATTTATTTTCATAAGAGGCGCTGTAATCTTCCTATTCTCAAGGGACTCCTCAAGGCCTTGAAAGATTTGACTCTTGAGGGCTTCCTGAATCCGATCTTTTTCGCTGCTCATGCGATCATCGAGATACGATGAATATTTTTCAAATTTTTCATTTATTTTTGCGTCAATCTTTTTGTCAATTGCTTCCCAGATTTTATCCCATGGAAAGATCATTCATTTTCTCCTTCAACTGTTCTGCTCTCTGCTTTAATTTCTCTAGTGCGGGGCCGGAGGCCAGCATGGCATCACCTGAAAGTCGGCCTTCCTCACGGGCCTCCAGGATATCGCAATAGGTCTCCCGCAAGAGACGTAAATATTCATTATCGTTCATTTGTCCAGTATTGCACATATGGGAATGTTATGCAACAATAGCGGCAATGGTAAGTTTGGGAGTAAAAATGAAAAACCACGCGGAAATTTATCAAGCACTTTTGGATGGAAAAAAATTGACGTTCTCTCAAAAATCCTACGTCTGGCTCGAAGACGGAACCCTTGTCAATCAGGCCGGCAACTGCCCAGAGAGCAACTTTTTATTCCCGGAAGACTGGGAAATCTACAAAGAGCCCAAAAAGAGCCTGACTTATGAGGAAGCGATTGCTTGCCGAAAGGTGAGGATCGTGTGGCCGAATGGGTGTGGGCAGGTTGTGGACCGCAATTCTGGAATGGATTGGGCGCTGACTCGCTTTGACCTTGCCGAGCGCCGTGGGTATTTGATGGAGGAGGAGGTGGAGTGATAATCTGTGATTTTTGCTTTAAATCGCAGTACGCAGTCAAACTGCTTATAGCAGGGCCAAATGTGATGATTTGCAATGCATGTGTGGATATTTGCAATGAAGTTGTGGCGGAACACGCCAAGGAAGGGACGAAAACCAATGACTGACAAGATGACGCCGGAAGAAGATTATCAACATTGGCTTGAAAGTCTGTCTGGTTCAGATCTTCATGAGGACTGCTATTTTGTGACAAGTGACGAGATTTTGGAGCTAGATACAATCATCGTCAATGAACGCGCCCAGGCCGTGGAGGAGTATCGACAAGATCTAATCCGTCGTGGCATTAGTGCGCTAGAGGACACAGATCGCAATCCTGCAATGATCCTCGTACTAGAGATCTATCGCGCCTTTGGCTGGCAAGGTGGCACAATCCATCAAGTGATCGCCGAGATAAAAAGGCTTCGTGAGGTGGGAAAAGGCCACCAGTGGCAGCCGATTGAGACCGCGCCGAAAGATACCAGCCAATATATACTTGCCTCCAGAACAACCGGAAGAGCATACTGGATTGTGTTTTGGCACCCAATGAAGGACGGCTGGTTTATCCCTGGGGCAAATACAAGCGTTTGTCCCACCCACTGGATGCCGCTGCCAGAGCCGCCACAGAGTCAGATGAAGGAGGGGATCTAATGCCTTTTTACGAGTTACCCGGCCCAAAGGTTGTTGAAAAGTACACTGAATATCTTCGTATAGCAAAGGCAGACCCAAATGGTGAATGGAATTCAAATGAATATTGGATGAGTTGTGGCTTTAAGGCCGCCTGCACAATGTTTTTTGGCACTGTGTACGCTGGCTCTCTTATAATGCAGTCCGATAGTTTGCTTGAGGAGGAGACAGCCCAGGCCGTCCAGACCTTCCCTGAGGCCTACGAGGGCGCCAAGGCCAGACAGCCACTAGTGGGCGAGATTCTGCAACTTTCCCCGATTCCGGGAAAGTTGGATGTGCCACGCTTCTCCAGCACAGATGAGCCGGGGGTGTAGGCGGATGAAGGTACTTGTTGGCTGCGAATTCAGTGGGATTGTGCGGGACGCCTTTCTGATGGCTGGTCACGAGGCTGTATCCTGCGACCTTCTTCCCACGGAAAGCCCAGGGCCTCACATTCAAGGTAATATTCTGGATCATTTGGATGACGGGTGGGACCTAGGCATTTTCCACCCGCCTTGCACCTACTTATCGAATAGCGGGGTCCGCTGGCTGCATTCCGACCCGAAGCGGTGGGAACTTATGGCCGATGCGGCTCATTTTTTCAACACGATCTTGTCCGCTAATATCCCCTCGATCTGTGTCGAAAACCCGATCCAACATAAATACGCGCGGGCGCTTATCCCATTGTATCAACAGATCATACACCCGTGGCAGTACGGACACCCGGAATCAAAGACGACTTGTCTTTGGCTTAAGAACCTACACCCCTTAGTGACAACAAGAATCATGGAGGAGCGGGAACAAAGGCTTTGGAAGCTGCCGCCCAGCCTAACCCGCTGGAAGAAGCGCAGTGTTACTTATGCCGGAATCGCTCAGGCGATGGCAGAGCAATGGAGCAAGTATGCATAATAATAAATTTTTACAACGGGCAATGCCGCAAAAATTGATTGAACAGAAGGAGGACCCCCAACCGTGACCAAATTTAGCGCCCACCTGGATCGCGTATCAGCCATTGTGGACAAGTGGCCCGAATGGAAACGTAATATTTTTGGAGGAAACGAGAAAAATGACACATTTATTTTGGGAATCCTATGAGTCCGAAATAAGCCCTGAAGGCTATCGTATTGTGCAACTGGAGGGCGAGGTTGAGCGGCTGAAGGAAAGCGTAAAGTGGTATGACAGCCATTTAAGCGCCGTCAATGTGGTTTTTTTATCCAAAAGGGGGCGGGTAGTTGCGTCTATTTTCTGAGATGCTGGTACACCCTCGTCCAGGCCTACTGGGACGTCAGGCAGGGACACGAGCGGGCAAAGCTTTGGCAACGTATTGGTAAGGATTTGAAGGAAAAGAACAAAAATGCTGACAAATGAGGAATTAAATGCGATTCACAAGCGCTACCCGTTTAATCAGGATGGGGATATCTGGCATTTGCTGGCCCACATCACCGAGCAGCAGGAGGCCATTGAGAAGCTGCGGGAGGCGCTGAAGTGGTACGACTTTAAAGACATTCCGGGCAAAGAGAGCTATGATCAGTGGAAAAATAGGACTAAAGTCAAAGCGGGAGAGATTGCGGAAACGGCCCTCGCCACCCCCATCGCCCAAAAGGCCCAAGCGGAGGCGAGGGTGCTGGAAGCGGCGAAGGGGATGGTGGCGGAGATGGAAAGACGCGGGATTGACACGCACGGGGAGAGTTTCAATCCTCTTTATCGGCATATTGTTGATGCCGTCGAAGCCCTCCGGGCGCTGGAAGGGGGCGGTAGATGCTTTGGATAAATCAGATTTTTTGTAAGCACAAATGGGAATACAGGGGTGAATGGAAAAACTTCTTCGGGGCCACAGCAACACGATACCAATGCAAACATTGCAAAAAAATCATTCACGAGGAGGGATAGAAATGCTGTTGAGACTCCTTAAATTCTTGATTGGCTGGGAACCTTGCCGACATCAATATGAAAAGGTGGCAAATGTTTTTGAGGATGGTGATTACACCCTTCCCATACATATCAAATATCGCTGTGTCCATTGTTGCAAAGTCAAAAAAGTTTAGGGAAGGATTAAAAAATGCTGACAAATGAGGAATTGCAGGCGATAGCCGAGCTTGAGGAAAGAGCCACTAAAGGGCCTTGGTTTATAAAAACCGACTCCTGTGATTGTGGAGACGGCTATGGATGCTCTCACAGGGCGTGGGGCTATGAGCTTTATCGTGTAGATCCAGAACCAGATCCCGAATGGGGAGACATGGAAACAAAAGCCCGCCAATGCCTTTCCGGTCTATATCAGCGTCCGGTTGCTGAAGATATTATAATAAGCGTTGATGATGGTGAATTCTGTGCCACCGCCCGCACAAACATCCCCGCGCTCCTGGCCCACATCACCGAGCAGGCGGAGACCATTGGGAAGCTGAGGGACGTAATCAGAAAATCTACCACCTATCGATACCAGACGTGTGATGGCACTTGGTGTACAGGGTGCTGGAAAGACTTGGCACGCGATACCCTCGCCGAAACAGCCGCGTTTGAGACCAACAATGTTTAAAAAAGCTAAAATAGATCTCAACACTTATCTGATCGCTGATCTCCATCTCGGCCATAAGGGAATTATCAAATTTTCCAGAACTGAATTCGAGACCCTCGACCAGCACCACGCGGCCATTGTTGAGAGATGGAACTCAGTCGTTTGCCCCAATGACAAAATACTGATCCTGGGCGATCTAGCGTTTACGATCCCTGAGCTTGAAATCCTCCATGACCTGAAAGGGAGCAAGATCCTCGTCATGGGGAACCATGACCTTAACAGCGCCTCCAGGTATTTGAAGTATGTCGATGACATCGGAGGCGCAGTCAACTGCACCATAGGGGATAAACGGCTGATCTTCACCCATATCCCGATTCACCCAAATTGCATGCGATGGGATCTCAATATTCACGGCCACCTCCATGGGGGGCAGATTTTGGATCATACGCAAGTGGACAAGCCAAGGGATTTGCGATATTATTGCGTAAGTTGGGAGATCCTAAACGGATATCCCGTGAAGTTAGGAACAGTACTGGAAAGGATTGATAATGAAAATCACCATCCCGGCGGAATTAATCCCCAAGAGCATTGAAATTCAATGCAACCCGGATGGGTCCCTCTCTCCACTGGTGACAATAAGATTTGCCATCTCGCCACAACGGGAAGGCGTCTCTGGGAGAGAAAGTATCTACACTTATTCAAATTTCATTTCTGCCGCCCTGGTGGGGAGGCTCGTTGAAGAAATCACCCAAGGGGTTGAGGAGAAGCTCATAAAAGATCTTTCAGAAGACCTGGGGGAGGAATGAGCCATCCTGAGCCGAGAATCAATATAGCGCCCCTCAGGGATGCCGGTTATACCTTTATTTTGCGCCAGAGCAACACGGATGGACACTGGAAGTATAAAAACGGCCCCCTGATGAGTACTGCCAATGCCCTGAAGGACCTAGAGAAGAGGAAAATTGCTATCCATAGCCGCAAAGTTATGAAGCGACCCGCCTGGGAGGGGATTTAACCAGCAGGGAGGATAATGGAGGAAGCAATGTCGTTTTCCCGAGGTAACCATGGTCAGCGCCATTTATGTCTTCACCGGTGATCGGACCACCTATGTCTACCTCCCCCAGAGGGGGCTGCCCAACGGGGCTGCGTTGGCGGAATGGGTTTTCAGATACCTACATGAATATTACTATTTATTTACTTTATAGATCCATGGTGGATAACATGGAGGGTTAGGGATTATTGACACCAGGTGGAATTTTAGATAAAATTACGTAATATCAGCAGAAGGAAACAGCAGTGAATTATAAAGAATTTATCACCCTGGCCAGTCAGGGGAAAAAGCTCCGAGATAAAACTTGGGGTAAGGAACTGTGGATCCAGATGAGGGATGATGGGACTTTTATCAGCTCGGACGGTCGGGCAATGCACTATCAGGCTGGGGCAGACGTTTCTGAATTTGAGATCTTTATCGAGCCCGTGACCTTTGAGGCATGTCTGGCTGCGCAAAGTGTCAATATTATATTTCCCGGCGGAAACGGATCTTCTGATGATAGCTATACTCAATCAGGCGGTTGGACCCTCCAGGAGCTTTCAGTTTTTGATCTCGCCATCCGGTATGGTTGGGAAATCGAACTCTCATGATCGCCATCCCCGACATTCATGGCCGCTATGATCGCCTTCAGGCCATTCTGAAACTGTTAAAAGAGGCCGGAAAGGCCGATCCCAAAAATATGATCTTCCTCGGGGATTATGTAGACCGAGGCCCGGAGTCGGCCCAAGTGGTCTCGACCCTGCGGGAGTTTCAGCGCCAAGGGGCTATTGTCCTTAAGGGCAATCATGAGGGGCTGATGTGTGATGCGGTTTTAAAGGGCCACTTTGAAGCAACTTCCCTTTGGGAGATGAACGGCGGGGGTGAGACAAGGCGATCCTATCATGCGACCTATCAGGACCCCAGCGCAGCCCTGAGGTATGATGCCAAGTGGCTGCAGGATCTGCCGCTCTATCACGAGAACGAAACGGAGTTCTTCTCTCACGCGCCCCTGCCACCGCTGTTAGAAAAATCTTCTCAATTCCCAGATTGGCGCTTGGCGCTCCTGAATGAGCAGATTATGACCTGGAGCTACTTCCAGCCAGAGAATGCCGCCTTCAAGGTGCCGGGCAAGGATGCCTATTGCGGCCACGTCCACGCCCTCCGGGCCAATATCTGGTTACCTCGCTTTTATGAACGCTATGCCTACCTGGATGCCGGGTGCGGTTGCCTCCCTGATGCTAAACTGGTGGCTTTCGATACTGAAGAAAAGAGACTTTATGTTGATGACCTGGAGAAACAATATGGAACCTTTGAGTAAAGACAAAGAACTAGCGGAAGACTGGCGGGAGCTGGCGGAGGCTTTTCTAAAATTGCAGGATGTGGCCCAGAGGATGGTACCATTAGTGGTCGATCATGCTGAGGACCTGAAAAAGCGCCTTGCCCACAAGAGCGCCTCTTGGTCTGCCCTGAAGCACAAGGGCAAGAATCAGCGGCACGAGCTGGATCGTCAGCAAAGGAGGCTCCAGAAGCAAAAGCGAAAAATCGAGGAATTGACCCTTGAGAACCAAGGATTGAAACAGCTCATCACCATTAGGGCGATGGACAGTATGGGCTATAAAGTTGCCGAGGCTTTTTCACCGGACTCTGGCAGGTCCCCTGAAGGCATTGACGATTGAAAGACGACATTGCAGCCGCCATGGAGATTGTCCTGAAGGGGGGCGGAAGTATCCCGACATTGCTCTTTATCCCCGGGCACGGATTCTTGGACGCTCAGGGGATCCGGGATCTCCTGATGGGGCTCAATGATTCTTCTTTAGATTTTCTCAAAAAACTCCAAACCTGTCACCCAGTAAGGGTTTTCAAAGGCAAGTCTCAGCCGATCCCCGGCGGCGGCTTCGGGGGAAGGTTAAAGCTCAACCGCCTCAGCGACAAAAAGGATCCCTGACGTCAAGGCCCCAGAGGACTGGATGACCAACGCAGCAGCGGATTCGGTGGCGAGGATGAAGCTATCGACGTCCCCACAGGGGACCGAAACCTGTAGGCCATCATTGGCGGCCAGCTCAGGGATGCAGAGCGTGGTGGAGCCGCTTTTGAACGTAATGTTCATCGCGGTGCCATCGCTGATCCAGGCTCCGACGAGAAAGATTTTAGCAACCCCGGTGGGGGTTCGGATGGTCAGATCTGCCCCGGTGGTGTCGATAACGACTTTATACCCGTAGACGGTGGCCTTGCCCCGGCGGGTAATGGTGCTGACGAGTGTTGCTGAATTGGCCATAAGGATCTCCCTGTCTGTTTATTTGATCATAAGCCATGGATCTGCTATGATGACTCCACCATAGCTAAACCTTTATCCTTATCTGGCCGCAAGAAATTGTGGCTTTTCTTTGTGAATCCTCATTTGACTGTCATTTGATTCTGGTATTATAATTGTATACCAGAAAGGGAAAGAGGAACGACAGATGAACAGCCCGAAAACGAAACCAGAACGCCTTCAAGAAGAACTTGAACTTTCCCTGGATGTCCTTGACTCACTCCAGGAGAAAATTGCCGCAATGCGGATCCTCTTGGAAACCGGCAAGGCTGATCAGTATGCTGGCCGAGAGCTTCGATTCGCTGAAGCGTCCCTGCCGGGGGCTGAGTATGATATCCGGCGGTTTCAAGAAGCGATTGCCCTTTCAGCTTAGGCTGAAGGGCTCGCCGTTGCGGGTGATCGGGAGGGTGGGGTAAACTCTTCTAACTTTATAGAGCATCTCATCACACGCCTGCGGGCTGCCAGAACCAACAATGAGCTGGTGTGTGCCTATGTCAAAAATATCACCCGGTTGACAAAATCCAGTTTCAGGCGCCTGTGGGGGCGGGGCCATTGGAGCTTCCAACTCCTCAACGGATTCCCCCAAGTCCAGATCGGGGAAATTGATCTCATCCAGCAATTCTGAAAGATCTATATCCTCCACGAAGGCGTCAAAGCTCTCCTGGGTGATGGTGCCGTGCTCGCTTGATGCCTGGAGGACCAGGGCCTTCGCGCCTTCGATGGACTCGGCCCATATCTCGACAACCGGGAGG